>ERZ779895.4064-NODE-4064-length-10525-cov-6.265807_pt1 | contig 10525 bp, 13 predicted proteins | sample MGYA00511093_ERZ779895 | MGnify/ENA primary metagenome ERZ779895 (study PRJEB29588, sample SAMEA2142970) | human gut metagenome | biome: human gut; feature: human-associated habitat; material: faeces | place: Denmark | collected 2008/2010 ... | reverse complement strand
CATGCGATTGAGGCTGTTCTGCGTCATCGTGCGGATAACGTCAAGCTGCTGGAGGATAATTTCGTCCTTTTTATCCATGGTGATTCTCTCCCTTCGCCCCGTAGGGTGTGTGCGCCATCGCGCGGAACAAACACGCAGTAATAAGGCCGCTGAACGCGCCCGTGAAGAGCGACACCAGCAGCAGAAACGGCAGGTAATAGAGCGGCGCGCTCGAGCCGAGCGTCAGCATCGCGGCGCAGACCTGCCCTATGTTATGCGCCGCCGCACCGGCGATGGAAACGCCAAAGATGCTGAGTCCTTTCGCCTTGCGCAAAAGCGCCATCGCCAGAAGCGCCGCAAGCCCGCCGAGCAGCGAGAACAGCAGTGCCGAGGCGTTGCCCGCGAACAGCGCGCCGAGCGTGCAGCGCACGAGCAATATGGCAAGCGCGCTTGGAAAGCCGAGGACATAGAGCGCGTAGAGCGTGACGATATTGGCAAGGCCGAGCTTGACGCCCGGCAACGGCACAATGAGCGCGAGCGGAAAAAACGACTCCATGTAGGACAGCGCAAGTGCGAGCGCCGCGAGCACCGCGCAGAGGGTCAGCTCTCTTGTTTTGATCTTCATGCGCTCACCCCGCGATCAGGTCATAGTCGGACGCACTGCCCTCCAGCGTGACCGCCACGCGGGCGGGAAGGCAGACGATGCTCTGCCCCGCGCGCGAGATCGCGCCGGAGTGCACGCAGTCCTGATTCGGGCAATCGCTCGAGGTGACGTACACCGCGCCGTCTGCCGCCTCCACGGTGAGCGTATAGCCGCGGCTTTTGTAAGTGCCGCCCTCGTAGGTGCTGAGCGCGCAGCGCTCAACGGTCTCGCCGTCGACACTGATGCTGACCGTCAGCTCGCCCGCCGTCTTCGCAGCGAGAAACGGGCGCGCGGCAAGAAGTCCCGCCAGCGCCAGCACCGCGAGCACCACGAGCGCGTCCCAGAGCGTCAGCTTGAGCTTAGGCGAGCGATTCATAGGTGTACCCGCTTTCCTCGTTTGGTGTAAAGGCGGCGGCAAGGCCGCCGGTATAGAGCACGCGCCCGTCATCGGTGACGAAAACGAGCTCAAAGGCGACCCCCTGCGCGGCAAGGCCGTCGCGCAGCGCAAGCGCTTTGTCCGTGCCGAGGACGAAGCACGCCGTCGAGAGCGCGTCCGCCCATGCGCCGTTTTTGCACAGCACCGTCACGCTGACGAGCCCGCTTTCCGCGGGGCAGCCGGTTTTGGGATCGAGAATGTGATGGTAGCGCACGCCGTTTTCTTCAAAATAGCGCTCGTACACGCCGGAGGTCACGATGAACGCATCCGACGCGGACACGATGCCAAGATAGCTCTCCGTGTCCGCTGGGTCCTTGACGGCGATGCGCCAATCGCTGCCGTCGCTCTTTTTTCCCATGACGAACACATCGCCGCCGAGATCGAGCGTCGCCGAGGTGACGCCCTCTTTTTCAAGCTGCGCGCGCAGAAGATCCGCCGCGTAGCCCTTTGCGATGCCGCCGAGGTCGAGCTGCGCGCCGCCGGAGAGTGTGACCAAATAGCCGTCCGCCGTTTTTTCGAGCGCGATCTTGTCGCGCCCCGTGCAGGCAAGCAGCGCCGCCAGCTCATCGGGAGATGGCACGCGGCGCGTCTCCTTCGTAAAGCCCCAAGCGTCCAGCACGGGGGCAAGCGTCGGGTCAAATGCGCCGTCCGTTGCCTCCGAGATGGTAAGCGCCGTTTCGATGAGTTCCGGCAGCGGATCGTCCGCGGCATACGAAACGTCTTCCCCGTTCGCTGCGTTGAGTGCGGAAAGCTCGCTGCCCTCCGCCGTGCGCGAGAGGACGTCTCCGTCTAAGGTATGCAGTTCTTTCTCCGCGTTTTCGAGCGCGGAGGCAGCCTTTTCGCCGTAAACCGTCAGGTTCATCACCGTGTCCATGGCGTAGACCGTGCGCGCCTCGCTCTCGGCAGCCTTTTCGCCGCAGCCGGAAAGCGAGAACACCAAAAGGAGGAGCAGCAGCGCTGCAAGTTGTTTTTTCATAGGTTCTCCTGCTAAAATGATATCACATCTATTCTACGCGAACGAAGCATATCTGTCAAAGCAAAAAAATTGCAGCAAAGCGCGCAACCTTTTCCCCCCGCATTTCGTCTGTACAGGTGAAGACGAACCAAACGTCCTTCATGCATGAAAGAAAAGAGAGGTGATCGTCTTGAACGATGAAGAGATCGTCCGGCTCTATTATGAGCGCAGCGAAGACGGCATCGCACAAAGCGAGCAAAAATACGGCAGGCTCTGCCGCAGCGTGATCCGGCGCATTCTGCCGGACGAGCGCGACGCGGAGGAGTGCCTGAGCGACGTATGGATCCGCACATGGAATTCCATTCCGCCCGAAAAACCGCGGGTGCTGGGCGCCTTTCTCGCGCGCATCGCGCGCAATCTGGCGCTCGACAAGCTCTCCTACAACGGCGCGGGAAAACGCGCCAGCGCGCTGACCGAAGCGTTCGAAGAGCTCGAGCCCTGCCTTGTGGGCGCAGATGACACGCAAAAAAGCGTGGAAGCTTCAGAATTCAGCATCTGGCTTCAAGCCTTTCTGCGCGCACAGACAAGGGAAAACCGCGTTTTCTTTGTCCGCCGCTACTGGTACGGGGAAAGCGTCAGCGAGATCGCGGCGGCATGCGGGTGCAGCGCGGAAAAAGTAAAATCCTCGCTCTTCCGCACGCGAAACCGTCTGCGCGAGGCGATGCTCAAGGAGGATATTGCCATATGAACGATCGAAAATTTGATGTCTTTCAGCACGCCGCTGATCAGACCATGCTTGAGGAGGCACAAAGACCGATGAAGAAGAACCATATCCGGGCGCGCGCTGCGGCAGGCATGCGTATGCGTCGTTGCCGCGGCCGTGATCTTACAGCCGTGGAACAGCAGCAAAACAGGCGATCCCCCCGGCAACGGCGGCAACGTTCAGATCGCCAACCCGTGGTCGGATACCACGCTTGCGCAGATCCGCGCGATGGGCTACGCGCTCACCCTGCCCGACGGCGCGGAGAACGCCGCGTTCACCGCGCTCAACGCGGACGAAACCGGCGCGGAGATGGTACAGGCAAGCTACACGCTCGACGGCACGGCATACACCTGCCGCGCGGCCAAAGCGTCCGATCCCGAGGACATCTCCGGCCTCTATGAGACCTGGGATCAGGATCTGAGCTGGACGGTGGGGGAGGCGCAGCTTCAGCTGTGCACGAATAACCTCACCGGCTATGTGAGCTGGTTCCTGCCCGATGAGGGGCAGCAGTGGTGCGTGAGCAGCAGCGGCAGCGATGCAGAGCTGCTCGAAAACGCCAGAATTCTCGCCGCGGGACTCGGGCAGGAGCTTGCCACCGCGCCCGAGGGAGCAGAGGACGTTGTCATCAGCGTCTTTTCACAGGACGGCCGCACCGTGGCAGAGACCGCCTTCACGTTGAGCGGCGCGCGCTGGGTCTACCGCACCGCGCCGGGAGAGCTGGAACTTGTGGATATTTCCGGTCTCGGCAGCTTCTCGCTCAGCGCAGCGGGCAAGGTCAGCTACTGTGACGCGCAGCTTTCCTACGATGAGGGCGGCGCAGGCAAGATCATCTGGTTCGACATTGTCCCCGGCATCGAGTACAGCCTGAGCGTCGATACCGGCGCGGGCGCGGAAGCGCTCACCAACATGGCTGACACGCTGTTTATCCCCATGCAGGGGGACGCCTGAGCAGAAAAATCGGCGCCTACTAAGGCGCCGATTTTCTTATTTTCTTCGTCAGATCTCCTCGACGTTCCGAACGCCGCCCATCGCGCAGATATCCGAAATGATCGTTCCGGCCGGGCAGTGCTTGTTCAAGCGCAGCGTAAAGAGCGCGCAGGCGGCATCGTTCCCCTCACCGCCGGGCTGACGGGTGATCTCCATGTTGGAAACCTTGATCTGCCTGTCGCGGTAGAGCTTGAGTACACGGTCGAGCGCGGAGCGATCCTCATACTCGATGAAAAGATTGATCTCAGGCGCGGTGGCCATGATGTGATATTCCAGCTTGGAAAAGAGCATCTCCGCCAGCAGGATCAGAACAGTCGTCAACACCCCGCCCTCGTAAAAGCCTGCGCCGATGGCAAGGCCGACGACCGCGACCGTCCACAGGCCGGCGGCCGTAGTGAGCCCCTTGACGCGCTGGCGGCGCGTGACAATGATCGTACCTGCGCCGATGAAGCCCATACCGGCGACGACGCCTGCGCCCAGACGGGCAGCGTCCAGATAGTAGCGCATATACACAAGCCAGAATTCGCTCGTCAGCGTGGTCATGGCCGCACCAAGGCAGATCAGAATGTGGGTGCGGAAGCCGGCGCTGCGGCGCTTGAATTCGCGCTCCATGCCCACGATCCCGCCGCACAGTGTGCTCAGGATCAGCCGGAATGCAACGGAAGCAAGTGTGATATCCCGTAATCCGTCAAAAATAGATAGCATTGCGATCCTCTCCCCCTCAAATCTCGTCGATCATGGTCACGCCATGAACCTCAGACAGCGCCGCCAGGATCTGTGGATGCTGCTGATGCGCACTGAGCCGGACGCTGAGCACCGCGCTGGGATAGCGGTGATACTCCTCTCCGCCGCGGTCGATCTCCACGCCGTAGATCTGCACGCCCTGCGCCTTGACATGGCTAAGCAGCACACCAAGCTCATCGAGCGACTTGAGCTCCACGTAGATATTCATATTGCGCGCGTTTTCCAGCAGATACACCTCCACCACCGGCAGGAAGTGAATGCACAGAAACATCAGCACGAACGCGATGATCACGCACTCATAGAACCCCGCGCCGATGGCGATGCCCATGCAGGCGGACGCCCAAAGTCCCGCGGCAGTCGTCATTCCCTTGACCTCCTGCCTGCCGGTGACGATGATCGTACCGGCGGCCAAAAAGCCGATGCCGCTGTAAACCTTTGCTCCAAGACGGCTCACGTCGACCTGCTTGCCGGTCGTCACGGCGATCTCCGCCCAGACGGTACTGAGCTGCACGAACAAATACTGGCTCAGAATGCTGGTCAGCGCCGACCCGAGGCAGACGAGCATATAGGTGCGAAAGCCTGCCGCGCGGTGCTTGCGTCCGCGCTCAAGGCCGATCATGCCGCCAAAGGCCATTGCCAGCACCAACCGCAGCAGCACGGAGACAATGTTTAACTCCCGAAAATAGTCCAAACCACTGATCAATTCGTTCTCCTCCTTTTCGATTCCCGGAAAACGGAAACACTCTCTTGCAATTCCGACCGTAACCCGTATAATAGAAACATCTTTTACGCCTCAGAAAGGTGCTCATTATGCAGACGATCCATGTAAACTATTCCATCACCGTTTCCGACTTTCGCAAGGCGACCTATTATGGTCTTTTTCTGCGCCACCGCCGCGCGCTGCAAATCATGTTCCTCGTGCTCGGCGTTTCCATACTCTATGCCATCGGCGGCGCACTGGGGTTGGGAACGGTGAATTACCTCGTATTTTTTCTTGCCCTCGCCTATCTGATCTGGGGCATTTTTCTCTTCGCGGGTGCGGAGAAGGGTATCCGGCAGTATCTGGCCTCTCCCCACAACACGCTCGGGTGCGACTACGACGTCACGATCGACGCCCATCGTATTCGCATCTGTATTCCGTCGCGCAAGGGCGACTCTTCTTTTCTCATCATGAAGCTTGCCTGCGTTTATGAGCTCAGCTCCATGTATCTTCTCTATGTCAACACACAGGAGGTATACCTCCTGCCAAAGCGCGCTCTTACAGCAGAGCAGGTCAGCGAGCTGCGCGCGCTGCTGCAAACGAGGAAAAAGGCGAAGCCGACCAGCCGGTCAGCTTCGCCTTTCGTCGCTTTCACAAATTTTCACTTGTTGCCGCAGATATTCTTCCGGCAGGCGCTGATGGGGAACCACTCGCAATCCCGGCAAATGTCCGCGAGCATTTCGCTCGTCATCTTTTTGTCGATCTCGCGGATCAAGTCCTGATAGACATACTCCTTCTCCTCAAGGCCGAAGTACTCGATCGTCTTGCGGTCGAAGCGCTTCACCTTTTCCTGCGTGTCGCACAGATCCTCGCCCTCCTTGTGGGGGCAGCAGGAGCAGAGCGTGTCCGTGGAGAAGGTCAGCATGATCCTGGTGCCGGGCACATTTCTCAGCTCGTGCACGACTTCGTTCATGTGCGCAACGAAGTTCTCGTCGTAGCCCTTGCCCGAGTAACCCTGCGTGCACAGCAGGTGGTGGGGACGCAGATGGATCATTTCTTCAGCTCCGGCACACGCTCTCTGATGGCAAAGCCGATCACGGAGGCGAGGATCGCCTTGATGATGGCGGTGGGAATGAAGGGCAGCACGCAGGCGGTGATGCCGGTGGCGACGCTCGCCTTGGCCACGGCGCAGAACAGCGCCACGCCCACCACATAGTTGACCACCGTGCCGACGACCAGCGCGATCACATACGCGCCCTTGAAGTCCTTACGGTGCTCCGCGCCCCAGCCGATGATGAAGGCCATCAGGGGGAAGGAGAGCAGAAAGCCGCCGGTGGGGCCGACGAACTTATCAAAGCCGCCGGAGAAGTTGGCGAGGACCGGAAGGCCCACCGCGCCCATAATGATATAGATAAGGCTCGAAATGGTGGAGAGCTTGCTGCCCAGCACCACAGCCGCCAGCGTGATGGCAAAGGTCTGCATGGTCATGGGCACGCCCATGGGCATCGGAATGGAGATCTGCGCCATCACGGCGATGACCGCCGCGAAGAGGCCTGCGTAGCAGATGTCCCGCACACTCATCTTCGACTTTCTGGCGGCCACTGCCGCCTGCTGCATTTCGCTCATAATAGAATTCCTCCCAGAATACGCCCCGGTCATCGCCGGGCCACAGTAAGATTACTGTAGCATTAAACCACAAAGCCCCCCGTCTGTCAACCATTATTTTCGCAAAGGTTTACAACTTTGGTTTACGGCAAAAAAACGGCGCCCGCTGAAAGCAGGCGCCGTCTGGCGTATTCTCTTAGTACATGCCGCCCATGTCGCCCATGCCGGCGGGAGCGGCCGGTGCGGGGGGCTCGGGCTTGTCGGCAACGAGGGACTCGGTGGTGAGCACCATGGCGCTGACGGAAGCGGCGTTTTCCAGAGCGGAGCGTGTGACCTTCGCGGGGTCAACGATACCCGCAGAGATCATGTCGCAGTAGACTTCCTTGTAGGCGTCGAAGCCGTAGCCGACCTTACCGCTGGTCTTGATCTTCTCAAGCACAACGCTGCCGTCGATACCGGCGTTGGCCGCGATCTGACGGATGGGCTCCTGCAGCGCCTTGACGATGATCTGAACACCCGTCTTCTCATCGCCCTCGACCTCGCTGATGAGCTTTTCCACAGCGGGAACAGCGTTGACATAGGCGGTACCGCCGCCGGCAACGATGCCCTCTTCCACGGCCGCGCGGGTCGCGTTGAGCGCGTCCTCGATGCGCAGCTTCTTTTCCTTCATCTCGGTCTCGGTCGCAGCGCCGACCTTGATGACCGCAACACCGCCGGACAGCTTTGCCAGGCGCTCCTGCAGCTTCTCCTTGTCGTACTCGGAGGTCGTCGTCTCGATCTGGGCGCGGATCTGCGCGATGCGGCCCTGGATGTCGTCCTTGGCCCCGGCACCCTCGACGATGGTCGTGGTCTCCTTCGTGACCTTGACCTGACGCGCGCGGCCCAGCTGAGCCAGCGTGGTGTCCTTGAGCTCCATGCCGAGGTCGGTCGAGATAACCTGGCCGCCGGTCAGGATGGCGATATCCTGCAGCATTTCCTTGCGGCGGGCGCCGAAGCCGGGGGCCTTGACGCACACGCAGGTGAACGTGCCGCGCAGCTTGTTGAGGATGATGGTGGCCAGCGCCTCGCCCTCGATGTCGTCGGCGATGATGACGAGCTTCTTGCCCGCGTTCAGCACGGCCTCGAGCACCGGCAGGATCTCCTGAATGTTCGAGATCTTCTTGTCCGTGATGAGGATGAGCGCGTCGTCAATGACGGCCTCCATCTTGTCGTTATCCGTGACCATATACGGGGTGACATAGCCGCGGTCGAACTGCATGCCCTCGACGACCTCGGAATAGGTCTCGGCGGTCTTGCTCTCCTCGACGGTGATGACACCGTTCTGGCTGACCTTCTCCATCGCCTCGGCGATGAGCTTGCCGATGTGCTCGTCACTGGAAGAGATCGCGCCGACACGCGCGATGTCGCCGCTGCCGCTCACGGGCTGGGAGTTGGTGCGGATGGCATCGACAGCCGCTTCGGCCGCCTTCTGGATGCCGCGGCGCATGACCATCGGATTGGCGCCGGCGGCCAGGTTCTTCAGACCCTCGCGGATCATCGCCTGCGCCAGAACGGTGGCGGAGGTGGTGCCGTCGCCCGCGACGTCGTTGGTCTTGGTGCTCACTTCGCGGATGAGCTGCGCGCCCATGTTCTCAAACGGGTCCTCGAGCTCGATCTCTTTTGCGATCGTCACGCCGTCGTTCGTAATCAGCGGAGCGCCAAACTTCTTGCCCAGCACCACGTTGCGGCCCTTGGGGCCGAGGGTGATCTTGACGGTATCTGCAAGCTGATCCACGCCGCGCTGCAGCGCCTTGCGTGCTTCTTCACCATAAATGATCTGTTTTGCCATAATGATAGCCTCCTAAAATCAAAGCGGTTGGATTACTCGACGACAGCCAGAATGTCGCCCTGACGCACGATGGAATATTCCTCGCCGTCCACTTTCACGGTGGTGCCGGAGTACTTGCCGACGATCACGCGGTCGCCCGCGGCCACGGTCATCTTCACTTCGTTGCCGTCCACCATGCCGCCCGGGCCGACTTCGACGACCTCGAACATCTCGGGCTTCTCCTGCGCGGATGCTGCCAGGATCAGGCCGCTCTTGGTCTTTTCCTCTGCCTTGAACTGCTTGAGGATCACACGGTCTGCCAACGGTTTGAGTTTCATAATCTATATGCCTCCTAATATTGAATACAAAAAAGCGATGCGTTAGCACTCAATTCCTCGGAGTGCTAACGCATCATACTATACCACAATTTTTCGGATTATCAAGCCCCTGGCGAAATTTTTTTGTAAACGTTTTGTGACCGCGTTTTTTCGTCAGGCGTGGACAAATTCGCGCGTCTCGTGGCCGCCCGTGGTCTCGGGGTGGAAGAAGGCCATGTTCGCCGGCACGAGGAAGTTCACGCCGCCGGGGATGAGGTCGAAGTTTACGTGCTTGCTCCAGAGCGCCTCACCGTCGATGTTCACGACGAGATCCTGCTCGCTGTCGATCTCGAGATGACCGCCCTCGAGATGGGTGATGAATTTTTCCAACTCACGGTAGCGGCCCTTGGCGTACTTGCCGACGAGCCGGATGAACTGCAGGCGTGACACGTCGCGCACGACGAGAAACTCCAGCTTGCCGTTATCGGGCCGGGAGTCGGTGATGGGGTTGAAGCCGCCGCCGTAGAACCGGCCGTTGCACGCGCAGATGAGCGACGTGCCGCCGCTGTAGTCCATGCCGCAGCCGCGCACGGTCAGCGGCTGGGCGATGCCCTTGAAGAGGTTGGCCACGGCGGACAGCACATAGCTGTCGTGATACTGGTGCACCTCGGTGCCGATGCGCGCGTCGATGCCGACGGAGCAGATGTTGACCGCGTAGCGCCCGCAGCACTCCATCACGTCGAGCGGACGCACTTCGCCGCGCACGAGATCGCTCAGGTCGAAAAAGCGATCCTTTTCCTCGCCGAACATTTTGATGAAGTCGTTGCCCGTGCCGCAGGGGAAGTGGGTCACGGCGACGTTATCGTGCCCGACGGCGCCGTTGACGCACTCGTTGAGCGTGCCGTCGCCGCCGCAGGCATATACCCGCAGCTCCTCGCCGGAAGCGGCCTCGGCCTTGATCTTCGCGCACGCATCCATGGGCGCGGTCGTGATGTAGACCTCATAGGCGTCCGCGCTGCCCTCGAGCGCGAGGCGCGCCTGCTCGGCCACGTATTCATGCCGGTCCTTGCCGCCGGCGACGGGGTTGACGATGAACAGATGTTTCATAGCTCCATTCCTGCACTTTCGACAAAATAATACCATTACTATACCCCGGTCGGCGGGGACGCGCAAGAGGGGAATCGTGAATATTTGCGATTTTTTAACTACCGGTGTGAAATATATGCGGCCGTGCGTCGGATATGCGGCTTCACACGTCTTTCGTGTACTGGAACAGGTCGCAGCGGAGCGTGCCGTTGTAGAGCTTGCGCTTCTTGTCCGCCGGGCGGCCGAACGCGCGCTCAAACTCCGTGTGCGAGCTCAGCAGGTAGAGCCGCCAGTGCTCCGTTTTGGCATAGGCCGCGCCGAAGGCGGTGTAGAGCGCCTCGGCCTCGCGCTTTTCCATCAGGCGCTCGCCGTAGGGCGGATTCGTGACGATGACGCCGCGGTCGGTCGTGCGGTCAAATTCCCGCGCGTCCGCCACCGCGAAGGTGATGCAGTCGTCCACGCCGGCGCGGCGGGCATTGTCGCGCGCCATGGCGACGGCGCGG
>ERZ779895.4053-NODE-4053-length-10544-cov-5.060635_pt1 | contig 10544 bp, 9 predicted proteins | sample MGYA00511093_ERZ779895 | MGnify/ENA primary metagenome ERZ779895 (study PRJEB29588, sample SAMEA2142970) | human gut metagenome | biome: human gut; feature: human-associated habitat; material: faeces | place: Denmark | collected 2008/2010 ... | reverse complement strand
CAGCGGGCCGCAGCGCCCGCCGCAGCGCCTGTGCCGCAGAGCTGGGAGATGGATCTGGTGACCAACTCCATCGCGGCGGAGGACTTTCCCTTTACCGTCTGGGCGCGGCTGATGCGCCAGACCATCTTAGAGGAGGGCACCGGCCTGCTCCACGCCATGCCGCCCCAGGGCGCACCGGAGCTGCGCACCGCCATCGCCGCCTATCTCCGGCAGTTTCGGGGTATGGCGGTGGACGCGGAGCAGATCATCATCGGCGCCGGTACGGAGCAGCTGTACAGCATGCTGGTGCAGCTGCTGGGCCGCGGGAAGCGCTACGCCGCCGAGGACCCAGGGTACAGCAAGATCATCCGCATCTACCGCAGCAATCAGGCGGAGGTGGTGTCCATCCCGCTGGACAGCGCGGGGCTGTCGGTGACGGCATTGGAACGCGCCCACGCTGATGTGGTACACATCTCGCCCAGCCACCACTATCCCACGGGTATTGTCATGCCCATCGCCCGCCGTCAGGAGCTGCTGCACTGGGCGGAGCAGGGGACGGACCGATACATTCTGGAGGACGACTACGACAGCGAGTTCCGCTTTGTAGGCCGCCCCATCCCCACATTGTTCTCCGTGGACGAGGGTGGGCGCGTTGTCTATCTGAACACATTTTCCAAGACCATCGCGCCGTCCATCCGCATCAGCTATATGGTGCTGCCGCAGCGGCTGCTCCCTGCCTTTCGGGAGAAGCTGGGGTTCTATTCCAGCACCGTCTCCGGTTTCGAGCAGTACACGCTGGCTCGCTTTATGGCGGAGGGGTACTACGAAAAGCACCTGAACCGCATGCGCAAGCGCTATCACCAGAAGCGGGATGCAGTGATCGCCTGTATCCGCGGCGGCCCGTTGGCCCCGAGGGCCCGTATCACCGAGGAGGACGCGGGACTGCACTTCCTGATGACGCTGGATACGTCCCTGTCCGACACGGCACTGCGCCGCATGGCGGAGCAGCGAGGGCTGCGTCTGGCTATGCTGTCGGAGTATTACAGCGATCACGACGCCGCGCCGCCCCATGTGCTGGTGGTGAACTACTCCGGCGTGGAACTGGAAAAACTGCCCCGGGCGCTGGCACGTCTGGCGGAGATATTGGAGGAACATGACCATGAATGATGAACTGACCCGCAGCGACATACAGAAGATGCAGGAGGAGATCGACTACCGTGTGCAGGTGCTGCGTCCCAAGCTGATCGAGGACGTGCAGACGGCGAGGGCCTTCGGCGACCTCAGCGAGAATTTCGAGTACAAATGCGCCAAACAGGACAAAAACCGCAACGACGCCCGCATCCGCTATCTCCAGCGGATGATCAGGACTGCCCACGTCATTGAGGACCGCTCCTCTGCCGACACGGCGGGGCTGTACGACACGGTGGAGATTTTTATGGAGAACCTGGGAAGGAGCCGGAAGATCCAGCTGGTCACCACCCTGCGGCAGGACGCCCTGAAGGGCCTTATCAGCAAAGAATCGCCGGTGGGCCGCGCCGTCATGGGCGCGAAGGTGGGCGACCGCGTCCATGTGGACATGGGCGGCGGCAAGGGCTATTACGTCCGCATCGACGGCATCGAGAAGGGGAAGGACGATGGCTCCATTCCCATCGGCAGCTTCTGAAAAAGAGAGAGACGGGACACATCGCGTCCCGTCTCTCTCTTTTTTACAGCAGCTCATCAAAGGACCGGATGTACCGGTCGCACACGGCCCGCATTTCCGGCTCCGTACCGGCAAAGAAGGGGTCGAACACGCCCACGGTGCGCATGCCGGCAGCGCGGGCCCCGCGGCATGCCTCCACCGAGTCGTCGTACAGCGTGCAGTCCTCCGGCTTTACGCGCATCATCTCTGCCGCCAGGCGCCACAGCTGGGGATCTTTTTTCTCACGGTGCAGCTCCTGGGCAAAGATGATGCGTTCAAAATACGGCGTCAGGCCCAGGTGGTCCAGTGCGGTGCGGCAGTGTACCGGCACGGCGCTGGTGACCACGATCATGCGTTCTCCGGCGGAGCGCAGCTTTTCCAGATATTCCCGCACGCCGGGCTTTACCGGTACAGACGTGCCGTACAGATCGCCGGCCATGTCCATCCACTCCGCCATGATGGCCTCCTCCGACTCCGGAAGATGGCAGAACTCCTTGGTGAACCTGGCGGCCAGCGGGAAGATGGTGTGGGCTACGCCCTCGTAGTATTCTTTGGTGTAGGGCAGGCCCCGCTTGGCCAGGAACGCGGTGTCCACATCCTTCCAGATGCCGTTGGAGTCGATGAGGGTGCCGTCCATGTCGAAAATCTGCATATGCGTCTCCTTTTTCGGGATAGGTCTGTAAAATTTTCTGTCCGATGGTATCATAGCACAGGGCGGGGCCGCGTGTAAATGGGCGGGCCGCCGAAATTCCGGCGAAAAGGGCGGGGACGGCCCTTTCTGTCTACGATATGGACAAACGGGGAAAACTGTGGTACAATACCCCGTATTATGGGCGGCTGTGCCCAGAGGAGGAGAGCGGTATGGGGAAACTCATCGTATTTGAGGGGACGGACGGCTCCGGCAAGGCCACCCAGTCGGCGCTGCTATGTCAGGAGCTGGAAAAACGGGGCATCGCGTTCCGCAAGCTGGAATTTCCCCGCTATCAGGAGGAGTCCTCCGCGCTGATCCGGCTGTATCTGGGCGGCGCTTTCGGCAGCGCCCCCGACGATGTCAACGCCTACGCCGCGTCCACGTTTTACTCCGTGGACCGCTACGCCTCCTATAAGCAGGACTGGGGCGGGTTCTACGAAGCCGGCGGGCTGCTGATCGCGGATCGCTATACCACCAGCAACGCCGTCCACCAGACCAGCAAGCTGCCGCCGGAGAAGCGGGACGCCTTCCTGGACTGGCTGTTCGACTTCGAGTACCATCTGCTGGGGCTGCCGGAGCCTACCCGCGTGCTGTATCTGGACATGCCCGTCGAGGCCACGGAGCAGATGATGCGCCTGCGGGAGGAGGCTACCCATACCAAGGCCGATATTCACGAGAAGGACGAGGCGTACCTCCGCCGCTGCCGCGAAAACGCCGCCTATGTGGTGGCACGGTGCGGCTGGACGCGGATCGACTGCGCAAAGGATGGCGCGCCCCGCTTGATCAATGACATTCACCGCGAAGTGATGGCGTGTGTGGCCGACCTCATCGGCTGACCCGCCGGAAAGGAGATTTTTCTATGTCTAATTATGACAGACGCGACAGACAGGACGAGACGGCCATGTGGGACGCCGGTGAGGTCCGTCGTCAGGAGTCCGCCCAGCAGCAGCGCCGCGGCGATGAAAAGCGCCGCAGTGCCCGCCGCCGCACCGGCACCGCCATCTATCTGGTGTGCGTGGTGCTGGGCTCGTGCCTGCTGGCAGGTATCGGCTGGCTGATGATCAACGACCTGTGCTCCCTGAACAAGGCCCCTGTGGAGGTGGAGATCACCGTGGAGGAGGGCGACAGCGTGTCCGATGTGGCCAAAAAGCTGAAGGACGCGGGACTGGTGAATTCCAAGGGCTTTTTCCAGCTGGCCAGCGGCTTCCTGCATTACAGCCGCTACGTGGAGCCGGGCACCTATAAGCTCAACAGCGACATGGACTTCCGCGCCCTCATTGTGAACATGCACGACTGGAAGCAGGATTCCATGGATGCGCAGGGACTGGTGCAGGTCACCATCCCGGAGGGCTACACCGTCCGGCAGATCATCGACCTGCTGGCGGAGAAGGGCGTGGCCACCAAGGCTGAGCTGGAGGACGCCTGCGCGAACTTTGATTTCGAGAACTATTCCTTCCTGTCCTCCGACACGCTGGGCAGCATCGACCGCATGGAGGGCTTCCTGTTCCCCACCACCTACACCTTCGACAAGAACAAGACGGCGGTGTTCGCAGTAGATACCATGCTGACCATGTTCAAGAACCAGATCAGCCAGCAGATGCTGGAGGACATCAAGAATTCTCCCTACGACCTGAAGCAGATCATTACCATGGCCTCCATCATCGAGAAGGAATCCATCGGCGATGATACCGAGCGCAAGAATATCAGCTCCGTCATCCACAACCGTCTGGAGCAGCCCAATAGTGAGAAGGGCGGCCGCCTGCTGCAGCTGTGCTCCTCCATCAACTATATCATGGTCCACGATGGCATCAGCAAGTTCGATACCACCATCGAGAGTCCCTACAACACCTATATCCACGAGGGGCTGACCCCGGGGCCCATCTGCAATCCGGGCCTCAGCGCCATCAAGGCCGCCATCTACCCGGCGGATACGGACTATTACTTCTTCGCGCTGGGCACCGATGACAAGAGCCACTTCTTCACCGACTACAACGAGCATCTCCGCTTCATCAACAGTGCGGAGTACCAGCCCATCTACTCCTGATGCGGAAGCCGGAGCTGCTGTCCCCCGCAGGGGACTGGGAAAAACTGCGGATGGCCGTGCTCTATGGCGCGGACGCCGTCTATCTGGCGGGTACGTCCTTCGGCATGCGTTCCTTCGCGGGCAACTTCTCCGATGAGGAGCTGCCCCGAGCGGTGCGCTTCGCCCATGAGCACGGCGTGAAGGTCCACGCTACGGTAAACACCATGCCCCGCTGGGACGAGGCGGAGCAGCTGCCCGCCCATCTGGAAAAGCTGGATGCGGCGGGGGTGGACGCCCTGATCCTGGCGGATCTGGGGGCCTTCACACTGGCGGGGAAGTACGCACCCCGCTGTCAGCGCCACATCAGCACCCAGCAATCCGTGGCAAACCACGTTTGCGCGCAGGCGTGGTACGATCTGGGAGCATCGCGGGTGGTGCTGGCGCGGGAGGTGAGCCTGACGGAGATCGCCGCCATCCGGCAGCGGGTCTCTCCACAGCTGGAGCTGGAGGCGTTCTGCCACGGCGCCATGTGTGTCAGCTACTCGGGCCGGTGCCTGCTGAGCAACTATATGACCGGCCGCGACTCCAATCGGGGCGAGTGCGCCCAGCCCTGCCGCTATCAGTACGCGCTGATGGAGGAGAAGCGCCCAGGGGAGTATTTCCCTGTGTTCGAGGATGAAAAGGGCACCTACATCATGAACAGCCGCGACATGTGCATGATCGACCATCTGGAGGATCTCATGGCTGCGGGTGTGGACTGCCTGAAGATCGAGGGCCGCGCCAAGTCGGCGTACTACGCCGCCATCGTCACCGGCGCGTACCGCCACTGTCTGGACGCTGTGGCCGCCGGAGAGCCGCTGGACCCCGTCTGGCGGGACGAGGTGGAGCACATCAGCCACCGCCACTACTCCACCGGGTTCTTCTACGGTCAGCCCGGGCAGTATTACGAGGATGCCCGCTATCTGCGGGACTGGCAGATCTGCGCCGTGGTGACGGACTGCACGCCGGACGGCGTAGCTACCATGAGCCTGCGCAACAAGTTTGCCGCCGGTGACACGGTGGAGATCGTGGGGCCGGACACCAAGCCCTTTACCATCACCGTCCCCGCCATGCGCGGGCCGGAGGGGGAGGTGCTGCTGGAGCCGAAAACACCACAGATGACCTTCACCATGGAGCTGCCGCAGGCCGTGCCGCCCATGAGCTTCATCCGCCATGCGGTAGAGCTGAGTGGAAAATAACGTACATAAAAAGGACGTCTGCCCACAGGCAGACGTCCTTTTTAACGTATTCACATATTGGAGGAGGGCTGGGCCGCGGTATCCGCGCCCGCATCCTCCGGAATGGAGGCGGCCTCCTCGTGACGCCGCTCGCATACCGCCAGAAAATATCCCCACGCCACCAGCGGCAGCACCGCCAGCGAGCCTCTGGTGAACCACCACTTCACCGCGCAGAACGCCCACGACGCGCCGACGTGGAAGCAACCCAGCGTGGCCAGATAGAACCACATTTTCCGCAGGTGCGCCCGATCGTGGTCGCACAGGTACTCCGCCAGCGCCAGCGAGGACTGCTTGGTGTTATTGGTAGAGAAGATGGTGGAACTGTAAAAGCCCCGTGCGCCGGCGAAGCTGCTCCACTGGATGCTCATGGCGAAGAAGACGGGGTACAGCGCCACCACCGGGTCCAGCTCCGGCGGCAGGAAGAACAGCACCACCGCCGCCACCGCCGTGACGATGGGGGAGAGATAGTGTGTGTCCGCACCGCACCAATGGGGCAGCAGCACCGTCAGCATGGTGCCCAGCACGTAGAGCGCCAGCGCGCCCAGATGCAGCAGCATGTCCGGCAGCTGCCACCGCAGCAGGTCGATGACCATCTCCAGGAGGTTCATGGTCTGGGCGTTGCCCATGACGCCGCTGTGTACCAGCACGGCATATGCGCCGAAGAAGCCGCCCACCGTGCAGAACGCCAAATGGCGGTAAAAGTCAATGTGGTCGTTTTCCGACAGCCTTTTCATAAAAACGCCGCCTTTCTCGCAAATATTCCGGCTCTCCAGTATACCAGACGGCGCAGGAAAGACAAGGGCGAAATCGCATAAATCGAAAAAATCCGCGGATTTCCTGTTGACAACGGCGCGGTACGTGGTACAATAACAGCATCTTTGATGACAAAGGCGATGACGAAGAAGAAACGCCGCGGCCGCCGCCAAGCGAGACGGGGAGGGTGAGAGCCCGTCGGGACCGGCGCAGCGTGGAGCCGCTTCTGAGCCTGCCGCGATGAGCGGCACGCTTCGTCCCCGTTACCGGACGGCTGAGAGGGCGGGTTTTCCGCCGAATCAGGGTGGTACCGTGAAGCAGCGCTTCGCCCCTGTGTGTACGCAGGGCGCGGGGCGCATTTATTTTTTCCGGAGGTGGTCAGCTTATGGGATACCACGTGGTGGACATGTCCGCCGATCCCCGCTGCGGCCAGTTTGCATATTTCCGCCGTATGACATTTCCCTTCGCCGGTATCACGGCGGAGGTGGACATCACGGACCTGATGGCCGCACGGAACGGACGCCCCTTCTTTTTGAGTATGCTGTACGCCGTGACCCGCGCCGTCAACGCCGTGCCCCAGCTGCGCCGCCGCATCACGGAGGACGGTGCCGTGGTGGAGTACGACTGGTGCGCCCCGTCCTACACTGCCATGAAGCCCGACGGCGTCTACGTCTACTGCACGGTGGAGGGCGACCTGCCCTACGACGAGTTCGTGCGGCTGGGCCAGAGCCGCCAGCGGGAGGTGTTGGAGCGCGGTACCCTGACGGAGGACGGCGACGTACGGGGCATGATCTTCGTATCCAGCGTCCCGTGGCTCCACTACACCCAGCTCCAGCATCCGGCGGAGAGCCCCGACGACAGCAATCCCCGCATCGGCTGGGGCAAGTACGTTACCGTCAACGGCCGTACCACGCTGCCGGTGTCCCTGTTCGTCAACCACGCGCTGGCCGACGGCCTCCATATCGCCAGATTTTTTCAGGGGCTGGAGACGGAACTGGCCGCCCTGTGCGCACAATGGAAAGCAGAACAAATAAATTTATAATATAAAAGGAGACGAAAAAGATGAGCCATCCCTATCACGGCCTGAACGAGCTGCGGGAGCTGTTCCTGAAGTTCTTCGAGACCAAAGGCCACCTGCGCCTGCCCAGCTTTTCGCTGGTACCCCAGAACGACAAATCCATCCTGCTGATCAACGCCGGCATGACCCCCATGAAGCCCTGGTTCAAGGGCGAGGAGGAGCCGCCCCGCCGCCGCGTCTGCACCTGTCAGAAGTGCATCCGTACCGGCGACATTGAGAACGTGGGCAAGACCGCCCGCCACGGCACCTATTTTGAGATGCTGGGCAACTTCTCCTTCGGCGACTACTTCAAGCACGAGGCCATCGCCTGGAGCTGGGAGTTCCTGACCAGTCCCGAGTGGGTGGGCCTGGAGGCCGACCGCCTGTATCCCTCCGTCTATGAGAGCGATGACGAGGCGTGGAACATTTGGCACGATGAGATCGGCATCCCCGCCGAGAAGATCTTCCGCTTCGGCAAGGAGGACAACTTCTGGGAGCACGGCTCCGGCCCCTGCGGCCCCTGCTCCGAGATCTACTATGACCGTGGTGAGAAGTACGGCTGCGGCAAGCCCGGCTGCACCGTTGGCTGCGACTGCGACCGGTACATGGAGGTCTGGAACGTGGTGTTCTCCCAGTTCGACAACGACGGCCACGACCACTACACCGAGCTGAAGCAGAAGAACATCGACACCGGCATGGGTTTGGAGCGTCTGGCCGTGGTGTGCCAGGACGTGGACTCCCTGTTCGATGTGGATACCGTTATGAACATCACCAACAAGGTCACGGAGATCACCGGCGCCAGCTACGGCCAGAGCCAGGAGAAGGACGTGTCCCTCCGTGTCATCACCGACCATATCCGCTCCGCCAGCTTTATGATCTGCGACGGCGTGCTGCCCAGCAACGAGGGCCGGGGCTATGTGCTGCGCCGCCTGCTGCGCCGGGCCGCCCGTCACGGAAAGCTGCTGGGGGTGAACCGTCCCTTCCTGTATGAAGTGGTGGACACCGTGGTTCACGAAAACGAGGGCCACTATCCCGAGCTGCGGGAGCGTCAGGCCTATATCACCAAGGTCATCCGGGTGGAGGAGGAGAACTTCGCCAAGACCATTGACGGCGGCATGAAGATCTTCGATCAGCTACTGGCCGAGCACAAGGAAAAAGGGGAGACCACCTTCTCCGGCGCCGACGCCTTCAAGCTGTACGATACCTACGGCTTCCCCATCGACCTGACAAAAGAAATCCTTGAGGAAAAAGGGTTCTCCATTGACGAGGACGGCTTTAATGCAGCGATGCAGAAGCAGCGTGAGATGGCGAGAAAAGCACGGAAGGCGACCAACTATATGGGCGCAGATGCGACTGTTTATGAGTCTCTTGATCCTGCAATCACCTCTTCCTTTGTTGGTTACGACAAACTGGAGGCGGTTTCCAGAATCAGCGCGCTGACCACAGAGGATGAAGTGGTGGAAGCACTGACAGATGGCGACAAGGGTACAATTATTGTAGATGCAACTCCTTTCTATGGCACAATGGGCGGTCAGGAAGGCGACAAGGGTGTGATCACCTCTGCTGACGGCAAATTTGCAGTAGAAGACACGATCCACTTAAAAGGCGGCAAAATCGGTCATGTGGGCTATGTGGTAAGCGGCATGTTCAAGCTGGATGACGAAGTAACGCTGTCTGTTGATAAGGAAAACCGCAGCGCAACCTGCAAAAACCATACAGCAACGCATCTGCTTCAGAAAGCACTGCGGGATGTACTCGGCACTCATGTAGAGCAGCAGGGTTCCCTGAATAATGCAGGACATCTGCGTTTTGACTTCAGCCATTTTTCAGCAATGACAGCAGAAGAGCTGGAACAGGTGGAAAAGGCAGTAAATGAAAAAATTGCAGAAAATATCCCGGTTGTCACCAAACTGATGACTCTGGATGAGGCAAAGAAATCCGGCGCCATGGCTTTATTTGGCGAAAAATACGGTGATACGGTTCGTGTTGTATGCGTGGACGATTACTCCAAGGAGTTCTGTGGCGGTACCCATGTTTCCAACACCGGAGAAATTCAGGCATTCAAGATCCTTTCCGAGAGCGGTGTTGCTGCAGGTGTGCGCAGAATTGAAGCGCTGACCGGACAGGGCGTATTCGATTACTACAACGATCTTGAGAAGAAGCTGGAAGAGGCTGCGAAGACCGTAAAGGCAACCCCTGCAAACCTGCAGGAGAAGCTGGAGCACCTGATGGCAGACCTTAAGAGCCTGCAGGCTGAGAATGAATCCTTAAAGAGCAAGGCTGCAAAAGAGGCGCTGGGTGACGTTATGGATCAGGTTCAGGATGTAAACGGAGTGAAGCTTCTGGCAGTCAGTGTAGCAGATGTGGATATGAACGGCCTGCGCGATCTTGGTGACCAGTTAAAGGAAAAGCTTGGAGAAGGTGTTGTTGTTCTGGCTTCCGCAAAGGATGGAAAAGTCAATCTGATCGCAATGGCAACAGATGCTGCAATGAAGCAGGGCGCCCATGCAGGTAACCTGATCAAAGGAATTGCGGCACTGGTTGGCGGTGGCGGCGGCGGTCGTCCGAACATGGCTCAGGCAGGCGGTAAGAATCCGGCAGGAATCGATGCAGCAATAGCAGAAGCAGCGAAGGTTCTGGCAGGACAGATCGACAAATAAATATTTTGAAAAAACTGTTGACGAATCAGAATTTTTTGTTATAATAATTCATGTGCATGTGAGTTAATCAATTTTGTACATTATTAACCCGGTCAGTCGTGGATACGAGAGGGACTGAAGGGAGGTCAGGTGAGAGTATATGTCTAATATCATCGTTAAAGAGAATGAGACTTTAGATAGCGCTCTGCGTCGTTTCAAGAGAAGTTGCGCAAAGGCAGGTATCCAGCAGGAGATCCGCAAAAGAGAACACTACGAGAAACCCAGCGTAAAGCGTAAGAAAAAGTCTGAAGCAGCAAGAAAACGCAAATATAACTAAAGGAATGAGTCCCTGAGGGTTTCCCCCAGGGACTTTTTTTCACAATACATTCGTATTGTGAAAAAAAGTCCCTCGGATGGGATCACACTGCGGCGGAATGGAAAGAT
>ERZ779895.4029-NODE-4029-length-10599-cov-6.023710_pt1 | contig 10599 bp, 10 predicted proteins | sample MGYA00511093_ERZ779895 | MGnify/ENA primary metagenome ERZ779895 (study PRJEB29588, sample SAMEA2142970) | human gut metagenome | biome: human gut; feature: human-associated habitat; material: faeces | place: Denmark | collected 2008/2010 ... | reverse complement strand
CCGTCATATTTTCAACTTTCGATATTAGCATACCATAAAAGGTAAAATATGTCAAGAAGTGATAACAAAAAGTATTACAAGGTTTAAAAATTCGGCAATGCAATGTGGAGAAAGAACGGTATTCGACAGCTTCCTGGATAAAACCACTTAGTCGTTTAAAATGACATTGGCACTAAACGGGTGAAAGTAAGCCAAAAAAACAAGCGGACAGCATTGCTGTCCGCTTGCGTTTAACTGGATTTAGAGGTTGTATAGGCTAAAAAATGCCCTGTTTTGCCTTCATAACACCTTAACTGACAACTCAGATGGAATGTCAGAGCTATAATAAATAAGGTATCCGTCTATAATCTTAAACGGTCTGGCATCATGCAGGTCTTTCAACTCTGTGACCATAGAGCAGCTGTCCGTTGTTGGATCGTATTTATATAGTATTTCGTTCATCCAAATATAAATATAGTCATCGGAAACGCAGTATCGCATATAGTCTCCGGAAAGCCCTAAATTGCATAATTTTTTGTCTACGCTTTCCGATATCAAGTACAATTCGGCTGGGGACTGGGATATAAAATACATATTCCCAAATGCCGTGAAAACATCGCTATAGGAGTGATCGTCGTCATAGAGCACCTGACTTCCGTCGCCGTTTCTGACATAAACGGACAACGTTTTTTCGGCGTGATCTACATAATAGAAGTTGCCATTATACAAAGCTCCGCTCGATAGATCATCAACAAAGTTCCCAATGTTACCGGTTGCAATATCGTAGTATATCAGTGACGTTCCACTCGAATAGATATACAATACATCGTTATTAAGAAAAAAGTCGCGCAGACTGCTATTTACCATACGACTTTCCACTGCGGAATACTCAAGCACTGTTCTGCTGCTTTTGTCTGACATATCGTAAATTGCGATAAAACTATCTTTACCATATTCATAATCATATAACAATGCATTGTCAACACAATAATACAGCCTGTTTCCGTCCAAAACAAATGATACTATTTTATCATTGGCGATTATTACCTTTTTCGTGGCAGCTGACTTTTCATATTGCCATATTCCTGACGGCGTTAAATAGTATATATATCGGTCATTTTCATAAATACTATTAACATCAACTAAATCTGTAATTAATGAAGTTACTATATTATTGGATGGACATGAATTTTCATAAGCGACTTCAGACTGATTTGAAGATGAACAGCCGTACATAGATACGATCAATATACTTAATACAATAATCAATATTCTTCTCATTTTCGTATCATAATATTTCCTGTAATAAAAGCAAGTAATTTTATGCTTTTTCATTTTAGCCCTCCATATATGCCCCCCATATACAGCTGATAAAATAATACCGATCGGGCAGACGTCGGGTGACAAGCGGCGCTTTTAAAGAGTGAATAAAATTAACATCTATAAAAATTTTTTTATTTTTATTAATTTTAATAAAGCGACAGATGACTCCTGCCCTACAAGACAATTATACATAAATTGTAAATATATGTCAATCAAAAAGGAATGCTGAAATTTATCAGTTGCAACACACAATAAATTCAGCCTTTCGGATGATCGGATCGCCGCTTAAGGTCGAGCCTGATCGGTCACGAGGAGCCTTACATATTCTGTATCAACGGTTACACTGCTGCCGTATTCAAGCAGCACACACCTGACTGACTTTTCGGTGAACAGGCAAAACTCATCGTCACCACCCGAAAGTGTCCATACCTCAGGTAAGCTTTTATTATTGCCCTCTGCAATGCAGGAAATTTTGATTATATCACCCTTGTTGCCCTTTGCCGGAACATACAAAAAGCCGTGCTTTAAAGAGCCGAAATCAAGCTCTGTGCCGTTCTTTTGTTTGCCGACCTTCTGCGGCTTTACAGGCGACGGCAATTTGCTTTCGGTGAATTCACCTACGGTGTACGGCAAGCCTTTAATTTCGGCATGCTGCCAGCCGGTATCGTCGAAAAAGCAAAGCTCAAAGCCGATCTGCGGTGCGCTGCTGTCATAACTTTCGGCGAACTCTTTGCCGTCGGTACTTGTTATACTGTACCCCTCATGATCAGCGAACAAAAAGGATTGATCGCTTTTTAAGATAGATTTGCCGCCTGACACTATCTCAAGGCAGAAGCCGTCGTCGGGTGTGTTTTTTTGCAGATGCAGCGCGGCGGTGTTTTCGCCCGGCATTATATAATCGCTTATATCACAGCATATATTGCCGCTGCCAAAGGCAACCATAAACCCGTTTATATACAGCTTGAAATACCCCGGAGTATAAATGAAGCAGCTACAATCAGCTGCCTCATCAAGATCGAATACCCTTCTGAATACCGTGTGGATAGAATTGCCGCCGCCTATCAGTGAACCATTAAATTTCACAAAACTACTCTTCATGATCATCAGAAAAGACTTGAAAGTCCGGAAAGACCTGCTGCCTTTTGCTCGGCGTCCTTTTCCTCACGCTCGTCGATAGGCACATACGCATGAGGGGGAACAACACTTTTGTATGCCGGACGGATTATTCTGCCGCCGGTGGTCATTTCCTCAATGCGGTGCGCGCACCAGCCGGATATTCTGGCTATTGCGAAAAGGGCTGTGTAAAGCTCCTCAGGCAGCCCCAGCATGTTATATACAAATCCCGAATAGTAGTCAACATTCGGACATATGACCTTGCTGTCGTGTTTTACTTCGTAGAAAAGTCTCGGCGTAATGGCTGCAATCTTGTCCATAAGACGCAGCTCGTCAAATCGACCTTTTTCACGGGCAAGCTGCTCCGCGCTTTCGCGCAGCAGCACCGCACGCGGATCGGAACGTGTGTATATTGCATGACCCAGTCCGTAAACAAGACCGCTTTTGTCGTTTGCCTGTTTGTTTAGTATTTTCCTTATATAATCGGCAATCTCGTCGTCGTCGTTCCAGTCTGAGACATGCGACTTTATGTCGTCTATCATTTCCACGACCTTCATATTTGCACCGCCGTGCTTGGGACCTTTGAGCGAGCTTACCGCTCCTGCAATCGCGGAGTAAATATCGGTTCCGGCAGAGGTCAGCACCCTTGCCGTAAAAGTCGAGTTGTTACCGCCGCCGTGCTCGGCGTGGAGCATGAGCGCAAGGTCGAGAAGATGTACCTCCTCGTCGGTGTATGAGCTGTCGTCCCTTATGATGTGGAGTATGTTTTCGGCTGTGGAAAGTTCGGGCTTCGGAAAATGTATGTAGAGACTTTCCTTGTCATAAAAGTGCTTCTTTGCCTGATATGCGTAGGCAACGATTATCGGGAAACGTGCAAAGAGCAAAAGGCTTTGCTTGAGATTGTTTTCAAGCGTCGGAACCTCTGCTTCTTCATCGTATGAATAAAGCGCCAGCACAGCCCTTGCAAGGTTGTTCATAATGTTGCGGCTCGGTACTCTCAGTATCATATCCTCGGCGAAATAATCCGGCAGCATACGCATTGAGCCTACAACACGGTTGAACTCGTCAAGCTCCGACCTTGTCGGCAGCTTGCCCATCATGAGCAGATATGCTACCTCCTCATAGCCGAAGCGGTTTTCGCTCTGACAGTGCAGAACGAGGTCGTTTATAGAATATCCGCGGTAGGTCAGCTCACCGTCTATAGGCATACGCTCACCTTCGTTGAGCAGATATCCGTGAACGTTACATATCTGAGTCACGCCGGCAAGAACACCAGTGCCGTCGGCATTTCTCAGTCCGCGCTTTACATTGTATCTTTCAAAATCAGCCGCCGTTATGCGGTTATGCTTTTTATATTCGGTGCATAGCTTGCTGAAATATTCATTCAGCTCATTTGTTTTATTATCCAACATTTTTTTCCTTTCGCGATCGTGTGCAGGTCATATCTATCAGTTTTTGAGACTCTGAATCGGAGCAGGTATTCTGCCGCCGCGTGAAATGAATTTGGCAGGGGAGAGCGTGCTTACCGGCATTACCGGACCTGAGCCCAGCAGTCCGCCGAACGACAGCTCGTCGCCTGGAACCTTGCCTATTGCCGGGATGACCCTTACCGCCGTCGTCTTGGTATTTATCATACCGATAGCGGCTTCATCGGCGATTATTGCCGAGATGACCTCAGCCGGTGTATCTCCCGGTATATTTATCATGTCAAGACCGACCGAGCAGACGGCGGTCATGGCTTCCAGTTTTTCGATCTTTAAAACGCCCGAGCGTGCCGCGCTGATCATGCCGGCATCCTCGGTGACCGGAATAAACGCACCGGACAGTCCGCCCACATGGCTCGACGCCATAACGCCGCCCTTTTTGACGGCGTCGTTGAGCATTGCAAGACAGGCGGTTGTACCGCAGCCGCCGCATTGCTCGAGACCTATTTCTTCCAGAATATGTGCCACCGAATCGCCTACGGCAGGGGTGGGCGCCAGCGAAAGATCAACTATTCCAAATGGGACACCGAGACGTTCCGACGCTTTCATTGCAACAAGCTGACCCATTCTGGTTATCTTGAACGCCGTGCGCTTTATAAGGTCGGCGACCTCAGACAAATTAAGATCTTTTGATTTTGCCAAGGCGGCACGGACGACCCCCGGACCCGAAACGCCGACGTTTACCTCGCAGTCAGGCTCTCCGACGCCGTGAAAAGCGCCTGCCATAAACGGATTGTCCTCCGGAGCGTTGCAGAACACAACCAGCTTTGCCGCGCCGATACAGTCACGGTCGGCGGTAAGCTCCGCCGCCTTTTTTACGGCTTTGCCCATCATAGCAACGGCGTCCATATTGATGCCGGCTTTGGTGGAGCCTATGTTTACCGATGAGCATATATGCTCTGTTACACTCAGTGCTTCGGGGATGCTTTCGATAAGCTCCCGGTCGCCTGCCGCAAATCCCTTTTGCACAAGCGCCGAATAACCGCCTATAAAGTTTACACCGACCGTTTTGGCCGCCTTTTCAAGGGTCAGTGCAAATTTCACTACATCTTTTGACCGGCAGGCAGCCGCGATCATCGCGATAGGTGTGACCGAAATGCGTTTGTTTATAATAGGTATACCGAGTTCCTTTTCAATGCTTTCGCATACGGGAACAAGATCTTTGGCAAGACGTGTTATTTTTTCATACACCTTGCCGCACGCTGCGTCAATGTCACTGTCAATGCAGTCGAGCAGCGATATTCCCATTGTAACGGTTCTTATATCCAGATTATCATGCTGGATCATGTCAATGGTCTCAAGGATGTCCCTTGTGTCTAACATTGTGCCGCCCCTTTCATATACGATGCATTGAATTGAATATATCCTCGTGCATAACGTGGACTGCCATGTTTATATCGCTGCCGAGCTTTGCCAAAGCGTCGCTCCATTCACCGAACGGGACCGAAAGCCGATCGATATCGCCTATCATTATCATGCAGAACATATCCTGCAGTATGGTCTGGGACACCTCAAGTATATTTACATTGTACTTTGCGCACTCGCCCGAAACCTTGGCGAGTATTCCTACGGTATCCTTCCCGACTACGGTAATAACAGCCTTCATAACAGTACACATCCTTAAAAAATATATGAAAATAATAACATATTTTTACCGTCAAGTAAACAAAAATTTAGTCCCCGGCAGTATTTTGTGAAAAATACAATAAAAGTTGACGCTATAGCGCTTTAAACTGTTGATTTGTGAAGTAAAATGTGATAAAATACACACTGAAAACTTTATCTGGGAGCAAAACGATGGATAAAAGGAAAAATGATACGGAAAGCAGAGAGTCGACCGTTCTTTCCGATCCGCATAAAAAAGAAGCACCTAAAACAAAGCCGCGCGGAAAAATAGTTTTGTCTGTTATCGCCGCTGTACTGGTGGCTTTTGTGCTTGTACCTTACGGTATTGTAAAGATCACCGGCGCCGCAAATAAAAGATCGGCAGCCCCCGCGCCGTTTTCGAGCAGACTTTCGGCTACCGAAGCCGAACAGCTGGCAAACGGGCTTTTCGCGGCAAAAACGCATTATATAGGGGATAACTCTGCTGTTTTAAACCTTATCGATATATTGGGTGTCAGAGCAGAGCTTGGCGATTATACTATAAGTCTTAAGACCGACAGTGAGCCTTACAGACTGATCATAAACTTCAAAAACGCGCACGACACTTCGCGCGACGAGTGGTTTGATCTGACCGCTATCAGATATTCATGCGTTCTGATGGCGCTTATTGATAACGCCGGGGAAGTGGCGTGGACCTGCCCCGGGTCCGACAAAAGGGAAGCGACCGAGGGATTTTTTACAAGGGAAGATGCAAAAAAGCTGCTCAGCGATACCCCGGTCGAAAGGTATGGCGAATCCGCGGAAGGTGTTCAGTTGCTCCTTAATGAATTGGGGATCGGTGATTAGTTAATCGGGCTCGTCGCAGCCCACAAAAAGAGATCCGGAAACGGCAGATACTCTGCAGTTTCCGGATCTCTTGTGTTTTTATGGCTTGTTATTTGTCGGTTTCGGCAATAAGGTCGGACATGCTGTAAAGTCCGGGTGTCCTGCCCTTTAAAAACACGGCTGCATTGACTGCACCGACGGCAAACACCTCTTTGGAATACGCCGAATGCGAAAGGGTAATGATCTCGTCGTGACCTGCGAATATAATTTCGTGGTCGCCCACAATGTTTCCGCCGCGCACCGAATGTATGCCGATTTCGTTTTGCGGACGCTTTTCGCGGCGGTCATGCCGGTCATATTCGTAGCGGTATTTTTCACCGTTTGCCGCGTTTATTGCGTCGGCAAGCATGATAGCGGTGCCGCTCGGAGCGTCTATCTTCTGATTGTGGTGCCGCTCCACTATCTCAACGTCAAAGTGTTCTCCCAATATTTTTGACGCCGTGACAGCAAGACTTGCCAGCAGATTTATGCCTATCGACATATTAAAGGTAAAGAACACCGGAACAGCCGCAGAGGCTGCTTTTATGTTATCCTTATCGGCGTCTGTAAGTCCCGTGGTCGCAACAACTATCGGAGTTGACTTTAAAACCGCGTATTTCAGCAGTCCAGGCAGGGAGGAAGGATGCGAAAAATCAATTATAACATCGGCATCCGGTACATCGTCAATGCTTCCGTAAACCGGATAGTCCCTGTCACCGGTATTGTGAATATCAACGCCGGCGATTATCCTGCAGTCGTTTCTCGAGGCGACACAGGTGGTTACGGCGGGGCCCCTTTTGCCGCAGCAGCCGTTAAGAATAATATCAGTCATTTGTTACGTTCCTTTTAACCTCCGCAAAAGCGGTTTATTTTATAAGTCCGTGCTTTATAAGCTCTTTTCTGAGGTTTTCCTTTGCCGCCTCGTTCATCGGGGCAAGGGGCATTCTGAGCGGTCCCATGCCAAGACCCATCATGTTCATGGCTTCCTTAACCGGAATCGGGTTGACATCGCTGAACAAAGCGTTTACAAGGCTGACATACTTGAGCTGCAGCTCGCACGCCTTTTCGACATTGCCCTTGAAAAATTCCTCGCATATGTTGTGCGTTTCACGCGGTAAAATGTTTGAAAGCACAGATATAACGCCGATTCCGCCGAGTGACATGATAGGTACTATCTCGTCGTCATTGCCCGAATATACGTCGAGGTCGTCGCCGCAAAGACTGCGTGTTTTGGCTATCGATGAAATATCGCCGTTGGCTTCCTTTACCGCAACTATATTTTCGTGCTTTGAAAGCTCCTTATAGGTCTCAGGCTTTATTGCCGTGCCGGTGCGGCTCGGTACATCATAAAGTATGATAGGTGTTTTGACGCGGTCGGCAATGTAAAAATAGTGATTGATAAGACCTGTCTGCGAGGTCTTGTTATAATACGGCGTCACCATGAGCAGCGCGTCGACCCCAAGAGCCTCGGCATGCTGCGACAGTTGTGCTGCATACATTGTGTCGTTGCTTCCCGTTCCGGCTATTATAGGGACGCGTTTGTCGGCAGCTAAAACAGCCTCTTCAAGCACCCTTATATGCTCGTCGTTATCAAGCGTTGCGGACTCTCCGGTCGTTCCACATATTACCAGAGCGTCAACACCGCCCTTTATCTGCTCGTCGACAAGCTGTCTCAGTCTCGGATAATTGACCGAGCAGTCGTCGTTGAACGGTGTGACAAGAGCTGTTGCACATCCTGTAAATACTCTCTTTTTCATATAAAACGCTCCGTTTCTTATGTTTAGTCGAGGTATCCCTTCGCAGCCAGCAGTTCCGCTAACAGGACTGCTCCGCCGGCGGCTCCTCTTAAGGTGTTGTGCGATAAGCATACGAATTTATAATCATACTGAGTGTCCTCTCTCAGTCTGCCTATGGATACTGCCATGCCGCCCTCAAGGTCGCGCTGCAGCTTGGTTTGTGGAAGGCTATCTTCACTGAAATAATGCAAAAACTGCTTCGGGGCACTTGGCAGCCCAAGCCTTTGCGGCTCTCCTTCAAACTCTTTCCACTTTTTAAGTATCTGCTCAGTAGTAGGCTTGTTTTTGAATCTTACAAACACCGCCGCCATGTGACCGTCCGACACCGGAACGCGAAGGCACTGTGCGGTGATGTGCGGCTTTTCTGCCGGAACTATGCCGTTTTCCGTGAGCTTGCCCCAGATCTTGAGCGGCTCCTGCTCCGACTTTTCTTCCTCGCCGCCGATGAACGGAATGACGTTGTCAACTATCTCAGGGAAGGTCTCAAATATCTTACCGGCACCGGATATTGCCTGATATGTGCAGACGAGCGCGTCTTCAACGCCGAATTCGCCGTCAAGCGGATAAAGCGCCGGAACATAGCTCTGCAAAGAACAGTTCGACTTGACTGCCACAAAGCCGCGCTTTGTGCCGAGACGTCTGCGCTGCTGCTCTATTACCTTTATATGCTCCGGGTTGATCTCCGGTACCACCATCGGAACATCAGGAGTTTTCCTGTGCGCGCTGTTGTTTGAGATCACCGGACATTCGTGCTTTGCATACGCTTCCTCAAGCGCCTTGGTGGCTTCCTTGTCAAGATTGACGGCGCAAAATACGAAGTCAACCGATCCCGCTATCTTTTCTATATCATTTTCGGCATCCATAATGACCATGGAGCTCATTTCCTCGGGCACAGGCTTTTTCATTGCCCAACGGCTGCCCACGGCTTCCTTGTATGTCTTGCCTGCCGAACGGCTGCTTGCCGCAAGCAGAATGACCTCAAACCACGGATGACCCGACAGCAGCGTAGCAAAGCGCTGTCCGACCATTCCCGTTGCACCGATAATGCCGACCTTGAATTTTTTCATGCTATGTACCACCCAACCAAAAATAAAAAAGTGTTGAATAATAGACGCCGTTGCAATATAATTGATGTGTCAGGACGCTATTTATTAAATTATACATTTGCACAATATATTTGTCAAACATATTTTACGCAGCAAGCCGCATATTTGTGTAGACTTTTGTGCACGGAGGATGCAATGAAAAAAAGCGATTTTAATTATGACCTGCCCAAAGAGCTGATAGCGCAGACGCCGATCGAGCCGAGAACGGCGTCGAGACTGCTTTTTCTCGATAAGACCACCGGTGAAACAAAGGACGGTCATTTTACCGATCTTATAAATTATCTCAAGCCGGGCGACTGCCTTATAATGAACGATACAAGGGTGCTCCCTGCGCGGATTTTCGGGACAAGGACCGATACCGGCTCGGTAGTGGAATTTGTCCTTTTAAAGCAGACCGGTGAGGACGAATGGGAGTGCCTCGCAGGCCCCGGCAAAAAGGCAAAGCCGGGCAAGACCTTTAAATTCGGAGATGAGCTGTCATGTGAGGTCACAGACGTTACGGACGGCGGAAACCGCAAGGTGAAATTCAGCTACACCGGTGTTTTTTACGATATCCTCGACCGCGTCGGTCAGATGCCGCTGCCGCCATACATCACACACCGTCTGCAGGACAAGAACCGCTATCAGACGGTTTATGCGGAACACGAAGGATCGGCGGCTGCACCGACAGCAGGTCTGCATTTCACGAAAGAGCTGCTGGCACAGATTCAGGAAATGGGCGTCAAGATCGCGCACGTCACACTTCATGTGGGTCTGGGAACCTTCCGGCCGGTCAAGGTTTCGAATGTACTGGATCATCATATGCACTCGGAGTTCTATCGTATCGAGGAAGATGCCGCCAACATGATCAATGAGACGAAGAAAAATGGCGGACGCATCATCTGTGTTGGTACGACAAGCTGCCGGACGATTGAATCCGCAGCGGCTGAGGACGGCACGATCCGCGCGTGCAGCGGCTGGACCGACATTTTCATCTATCCGGGCTACCAGTTCAAGATTCTGGACTGCCTGATCACAAACTTCCACCTGCCGGAGTCCACACTCGTCATGCTGGTATCCGCACTGGCAGGCAGAGAACACGTGCTCACGGCGTATGAAGAGGCGATCCGGCAGAGATACCGGTTCTTTAGTTTTGGGGATGCGATGTTTATTCAGTAAGCAGGATATGTGTTTAAGAAAGACTCATAGTGAACGTGCTATGGGTCTTTTTATTTCATAGGAAAGTGTACCCTATGAAACATTCTCTATTCTTTCGAAAACTGTTTGAACCCCATGGACGAAAATGTTATAATTTTTATACTTTGGTTGCCGGAATCCTACGGCACAATA
>ERZ779895.3998-NODE-3998-length-10681-cov-2.854696_pt1 | contig 10681 bp, 8 predicted proteins | sample MGYA00511093_ERZ779895 | MGnify/ENA primary metagenome ERZ779895 (study PRJEB29588, sample SAMEA2142970) | human gut metagenome | biome: human gut; feature: human-associated habitat; material: faeces | place: Denmark | collected 2008/2010 ... | reverse complement strand
GTCACCTCGATTTTCTGTTGGTCTTTCTGAGCGCTGAGCGCTACGATCACTTCGGTGTCAGGAGTGAAAAAATGTTCCAGCTTTCCGATCTTCTTTTCAACGGCTGCTTTCAAACCTGGAGTTACCTCAATATTTCGTCCTGTTATGGTATAACGCATAATCATCAACTCCTTTTTCTGAGATATGCACATTATATCATGTTTATTATAAAATTACAACATAAAATCTCAAATTGACTAATAATTTATCTTAATTTTTTATAAAAAAAGTATATGTAGGGTGCAAATGGCTATTGAATTATTAATAGTGTACATGAAAAAATGTCAATAGTAACTGTGCATATTTTGATGAAAAACAGCAGATTTATGAGATATATACAAAAAAGAAAGGACAGGAAAATGTAAAAGGGGTGTAAAAAAGAACAGGGTAAAATATGTGGATAATGTGGATAAGTCGGTGTATAACTAGAAAATGCAGAAAAACCGATAAAAATCGATGTGGATAACTTTGGGGGAAAACTTTGTGGATAAGTGTGGACAATGTGGATGTGCACAAAATCGAACATACTTTTTGTGCAAGATGTCTGGTTTACCATAATATGGGGGGAAATGTAAACTTTTTATGAAGTCGTTGAATAAATCCCGCTCAAGTGTTACAATGTATTAGATTGTATCATAAGCGTACTGGCTGCATTTGCGGCACAGATGCAGGTTGAAAAGAATTTTCATTTATATAAGGAAGAAGTTAGGAGAACTTACCATGAACGTAATTGAGAAACTGTTCGGGACTCACAGTGAAAGGGAATTGAAGATGATCCGCCCGATTTTGGCGAAGATCGAAAACCTGCGCCCCGAAATGATTGCCAAGTCAGATGAAGAGCTGCGCGATCAGACCCGTATCCTGAAAGCAAAGCTGGCTGACGGAGCAACTCTGGATGATATTCTGCCAGAGGCATTTGCTACTGTCCGTGAGGCGGCAAGAAGAACACTGAATATGGAGCATTTCCCGGTACAGCTGATCGGTGGTATCGTACTCCATCAGGGCCGTATCGCAGAGATGCGTACAGGTGAAGGTAAAACCCTGGTTTCTACCGCACCGGCGTACTTAAATGCGCTGGCTGGAAAAGGCGTATTTATCGTTACCGTCAACGACTACCTGGCAAAACGAGATGCTGAGTGGATGGGACAGGTACATCGTTTCCTGGGTCTGACTGTAGGTGTTGTATTAAACGACATGAACAGTGCTCAGAGAAAAGAAGCATATGCCTGCGACATTACCTATGTAACAAACAATGAACTTGGTTTCGACTACCTGCGTGATAACATGTCCATTTACAAAGAACAGCTGGTTCTGCGTGATCTGGATTACTGTATCATCGATGAGGTTGACTCTGTTCTTATTGATGAGGCAAGAACACCTCTGATCATTTCCGGACAGAGCGGCAAGTCTACCAAGCTGTATGAAGTATGTGACGTTTTAGCACGTCAGTTAGAGCGTGGTACTGTTTCCAAGGAATTCTCCAAGATCGATGCCATCATGGGTGAAGAGATCGAAGAGACCGGTGACTTCGTAGTAGACGAAAAAGATAAAGTAGTCAACCTGACTGAACAGGGCGTCAAGAAGGTAGAGGAATACTTCCACATTGATAACCTGGCTGATCCGGAAAATCTGGAGATCCAGCACAATATCATCCTTGCACTTCGTGCCAACAACCTGATGTTCTGCGATAAGGACTATGTAGTAAAAGATGACGAAGTCCTGATCGTTGATGAATTTACAGGACGTATTATGCCAGGCCGCCGTTATTCTGATGGTCTGCATCAGGCGATCGAAGCAAAAGAGCATGTAAATGTACGTCGTGAAAGCCGTACACTGGCTACCATTACTTTCCAGAACTTCTTCAATAAGTTCGCAAAGAAGGCAGGTATGACCGGTACCGCTCTTACAGAAGAGAAGGAATTCCGTAACATCTATGGAATGGACGTTATCGTGATCCCAACCAACCGTCCTGTTATCCGTAAGGACTTAGATGACGCTGTTTATAAGACCAAGAAAGAAAAATATAATGCAGTTGTTGAAGAAGTTGTAAAGGCACATGAGAAGGGACAGCCGGTTCTGGTTGGTACCATCACCATTGAGACTTCCGAACTTCTCAGCAAGATGCTGACCAAGAAGGGCATTCCTCATAAAGTCCTGAATGCAAAGTTCCATGAATTAGAGGCTGAGATCGTTGCAGATGCCGGTATCCATGGTTCCGTTACCATCGCTACCAACATGGCAGGCCGTGGTACCGATATTAAGCTGGATCAGGAGTCAAAGGATTTAGGCGGCTTAAAGATCATTGGTACAGAGCGTCATGAGTCCCGTCGTATTGACAACCAGCTGCGTGGACGTTCCGGACGTCAGGGAGACCCAGGTGAGTCCAGATTTTACCTGTCCCTGGAAGATGACCTGTTAAGACTGTTCGGTTCTGAGCGTCTGATGCATATGTTTGAGGCAATGGGCGTACCGGAAGGTGAGCAGATCGAGCATAAGATGCTTTCCAATGCTATTGAGAAGGCTCAGATGAAGATCGAGGGCAATAACTACGGTATCCGTGAGCAGCTGCTTAAATTTGACGAAGTAAACAATGAGCAGCGTGAAGTTATCTACAAAGAGCGCCGCAAGGTTCTGGATGGGGATAATATGCGTGATCTGGTTCTGAAGATGATCACTGACATTGTAGAGAATGCAGTAGATATGTCTGTTTCTGATGAAGATACAGCAGAGAAATGGGATCTCACTGAGTTAAACAATCTCCTTCTGCCGATCATTCCATTAAAGTCTGTTGTACTGACAGATGAGCAGAAGAAGTCTATGAAGAAGAACGAATTAAAGCACACCTTAAAGGAAGCTGCCATCAAGCTGTATGAGACAAAGGAAGCTGAATTCCCTGAGCCAGAGCAGATCCGTGAGATCGAGCGTGTGGTTCTTCTGAAGGTTATTGACAACAAGTGGATGTCACATCTGGATGATATGGATGCTCTCCGTGAAGGAATTGGCTTACAGGCATATGGCCAGAGAGATCCGGTTGTTGAGTACAAGATGCAGGGCTATGAGCTGTACGAGGCTATGATGGCTGCGATCCAGGAAGAAACTGTACGTATCCTGTTCCACATCCGTGTAGAGCAGAAGATCGAGAGAGAGTCTGCTGCCAAGGTTACAGGTACCAACAAGGATGCAACTCCGATCGCTCCAAAGAAACGTGATGAGCAGAAGATCTATCCAAACGATCCATGCCCATGTGGTTCCGGAAAGAAATATAAACAGTGCTGCGGACGTATTAAATAAGTCCTATATGAACGAATTGAAAAATCTTCCTGCGTGGCAGTAAACCATGCAGGGGGATTTTTGCAAAATATTTAAAAATTTATAATAAGAAAGCGGGTGAAGCTGTGGTTGAGTTAGACAATTTTAAATATACGTTATCAACGTATGACAAACCATTAGTGGAAGTGAGGGATTCACTTTGACCTGGATAATAAGGTCAGACGAATCGACGAATTAGATAAATCCATGGAAGAGCCGGGATTTTGGGATAATCCGGAGCGCTCTACCAAACTGGTGCGGGAAGCAAAACACTTAAAAGACGAAGTTGATACTTTCCGTGAACTGGAGCAGGAATATGAAGACATCCAGACCATGATCCAGATGGGTTATGAGGAAAATGATGCTTCTCTGATCCCTGAGATCCAGGAAATGTTAGATCATTTTTCAGAGACCCTGGAAAAGATGCGTATGAAGCTTCTGCTTTCCGGCGAATACGATGGCTATGATGCCATTTTACGTCTGAATGCAGGTGCAGGCGGAACAGAGTCCTGTGACTGGTGCAGCATGCTGTACCGTATGTACTGCCGTTGGGCTGAGAAAAAGGGCTTTAAGGTAGAAGTCCTCGACTATCTGGACGGTGATGAAGCAGGTATCAAATCTGTTACCATTCAGATCAGCGGGGAAAATGCCTATGGCTATCTCCGTTCCGAGCACGGTGTACACCGTCTGGTACGTATTTCCCCGTTTAATGCAGCAGGCAAGAGACAGACTTCTTTCGTGTCCTGTGATGTGATGCCGGATATTAAAGAAGACATTGATATTGAGATCAATCCGGACGATATCCGTATTGATACCTACCGTTCCAGTGGTGCCGGTGGACAGCATATCAATAAGACCTCTTCTGCGATCCGTATTACCCATTATCCTACAGGTATCGTTGTTACCTGCCAGAATGAGCGTTCCCAGTTCCAGAATAAGGACAAGGCAATGCAGATGTTAAAGGCAAAGCTGTATATGCTTCGCCAGGAGGAACAGGCAGCAAAGGCAGCCGGTATCCGTGGTGACGTAAAGGACAATGGCTGGGGAAGCCAGATCCGCTCTTATGTCCTTCAGCCTTATACTATGGTAAAAGACCATCGTACAGGGGAAGAAAGCGGAAATGTAGATGCTGTTTTAGATGGCTCTATTGACAACTTTATCAGTGCTTATCTGCGCTGGATGAGTCTTGGCTGTCCGAATAAAAATGCCATGTCAGACGATCAATAAGCATACGCGTAATAAATTTACAAAGACTGCTGTAAGACGAAAAGCTATTTTACAGCAGTCTTTTTTATGTGTTATAGATGGATCTGAAATATTGTATACTTTGTTCTTAATTTAACATAAGAAAGTGGTTGCAATTCCCATAAAAGTATGTTAATATCTTCCTCATGAATACAGATGTGTTCGCGATACGGACATGGACAGGAAGGAAGAAAAGGGTTCATGGAGGACAAAAGTAAGTATTTTGTTGTAAAACAAAAGGCAGTGCCGGAAGTACTTTTAAAAGTCGTAGAGGCAAAGAAACTTCTGGAAACAGTAAGAGCCATTACTGTGCAGGAAGCTGCAGACCGGGTAGGGATCAGCCGCAGTTCTTTTTATAAATATAAGGACGATATTTTTCCTTTCTATGATAACACAAAGGGAAAAACGATTACACTGGTAGTTCAGATGGATGACAGGCAGGGACTTTTAAGTGACCTGCTTCATGTGGTTGCAGTGTACCGGGCAAATATCCTTACCATCCATCAGAGTATTCCGGTCAACGGAGTTGCTACTTTGACACTGAGTGTGGAAGTAAGGGAAGATACGGGAAATGTTTCCAGTATGATCGATGAACTGGAAGTATTAGACGGTATCCATTATGTAAAGATACTGGCCAGAGAATAAAAACAAAGATCGGGCCGGTAAAAAATATCAGGTAGCATACAGGGAGCGAGAGATTATGATCAAGACAGCAGTTATGGGATACGGTACCATTGGATCTGGTGTTGCAGAGATCCTGGACCAGAATAAGGCAGAAGTTGCAAAAAGTGCAGGACAGGAAGTTGAATTAAAATATGTTCTGGATCTGAGAGATTTTCCGGACAGCCCGGTAGCAGATAAGATCATTCATGATTTTAAGATCATTGAAGAAGATCCGGAAGTACAGGTAGTAGTGGAGACTATGGGCGGATTAAATCCGGCATACCCATTTGTAAAGGCCTGCCTGTTGGCTGGAAAACATGTAGTTACTTCCAATAAGGCTTTAGTAGCTGCTTATGGAACAGAGCTGCTTGCGATTGCAAAAGAAAAACAGGTAAACTTCTTCTTCGAGGCAAGTGTAGGCGGCGGAATTCCCATCATCCGTCCATTATACCGCTGCCTGATGGGCGAGCGCATTGAAGAGATCACAGGTATCTTAAACGGAACCACCAACTATATCCTGACTAAGATGGATAAAGAGGGCGAAACTTTTGAAAATGCCTTAAAAGAGGCTCAGAATCTGGGATATGCAGAGCGCAATCCGGAAGCAGACGTAGAAGGCCATGATACCTGTCGTAAGATCGCGATCTTAACTTCAATGGCAACGGGAAAGACTGTTAATTACGAAGATATTTATACAGAAGGTATTACCAAAATTACAGATATCGATTTTAAGTATGCAGAGAAAATGGGAACCTCCATTAAGCTGTTTGGAACCAGCCGCATCAAGGATGGCAAGGTAAGCGCTTATGTAGCTCCTGTTATGATCAGTAAGAACAATCCGTTATACTCTGTAAATGATGTATTTAACGGCATCGTTGTAAAGGGAAATATGCTGGGAACTTCTATGTTTTACGGAAGTGGCGCAGGAAAACTGCCAACAGCCAGCGCGGTAGTTGCAGATATTATCGAAGCAGTACAGAATATAGACAAAAATGTTCCACTTGGCTGGACTGATGAAAAACAGGAGATCCTTCCTATGGATCAGACCAAGTTCCGCTACTTTATCCGTGTTGCAGGCTCTTACAGAAACAAAGAGCAGGAGTTAAATGAGTATTTCGGCAAGGCCGAGGTGATCGAACTCTACGGAATGGATGAATTTGCGATCCTTACAAAAGAAATGACAGAGGGAGAATTAAAGGCAGCTGCAAGCGCCTTTGATACAAAAGCCCAGTCACGTTCTGAATATGGTATCAAGCAGATGATCCGTGCGGTGCTGTAATTCATACTTCAATAAATAAACAGGTAAAATAATAAAAGCCATTCTCTTAATATAAAAACGAGAGAATGGCTTTTTGCGTGTTCAATATTAATTTTATGAAACAAACTAGTTTGCCGGTGCCTGCATCTGCATCTGAAGCTGTTGCTGCATCTGGTAGATCAACTGGTTGATCTGCGGTCCCTTTACCGGGTCACGGAGCAGATCATAATAATTGATCAGGCTGTAAAAGAAGAACATGGTAAGAGCGATCGCGATCACACTGAAGATAAAACCAGCCAGTGCCTTACCTGGATATTTCTTTCCCGGACGGATGTCCGCGTTTTTTGCCATAATGGCAAGCACGATACCGATTACTCCGCAGATCAGTCCCATAGGAGTGTTCTTTCCGCTTACAAGGGAAAATGGCAGATAAAAAAGGCTGCAGATAATACCTGCAATACCGCTGATCAGGGAGCAGGCTGCCAGCTGTTCCGCTGAGCTGGATGTTTTTCTTGGTTTTTTGGAAGTATTATTCATAAGTTAAAGTAGGATCCTTTCTATTTCGCTTATTATAGCATGAAAAACAATCACTGTCCAGACAAGGGCAAGTCTTGCATAAGGTCCGCGGATGAATTATAATAAAACCTCAGAACGACAAAAAATATGTGAGGACTATCAATGGATATTATTAAAGCACTGGCAGAAGAACTGAATATTGGACGCCACCAGGCAGAGGCAGCTGTAAAGCTCATTGACGAAGGCAATACCATTCCGTTCATTGCCAGATACCGTAAAGAAGCAACCGGTTCATTAAATGATGAAGTTTTAAGAAATTTAGATGAACGTTTAAAATATTTAAGAAACCTGGAAGACAGGAAAGAGCAGGTCATCAGTGCTATTTCTGACCAGGGAAAAATGACAGCAGAACTGGAAAAACAGATCCGTGAAGCGGCAACTTTAGTGGCAGTAGAAGACTTATATCGTCCATACAAGCCAAAACGCCGTACCAGGGCTATGATCGCCCGTGAAAAGGGCTTAGAGCCTTTGGCAAATGTGATCCTTTTACAGAATTTAAAAGAACCTGTGGAAAAAGCGGCAGAGGCCTATATTTCTGTTGAAAAAGGCGTAGAAAGTGTTCAGGATGCCATTAACGGTGCCATGGACATTCTTGCAGAAGGCATTTCTGACGATGCAAAATACCGCACCTATATCAGAAACATTACCATGAACAAGGGACTTCTCCAGTCAACTGCAAAGGATGGGGAAAAGCAGTCTGTTTATGAGACATACTATAATTACGAAGAACCGGTGAAAAAAGCAGCCGGACACCGCATCCTTGCATTAAACAGAGGAGAAGATGAGAAGATCCTTACTGTAAAGGTGGCAGCGCCAACAGAGCAGATCTTAGGATACCTGGAAAAACAGGTGATCACAAAGGAAAATCCATATACCACACCTGTATTAAAGGCAGTGACCCAGGACAGCTACAGCCGTCTTATTGCTCCTTCTGTAGATCGTGAGATCCGCAGTGAACTGACTGATAAGGCACAGGAAGGTGCTATCCGTGTATTTGGAAAGAACTTAGAGCAGCTTCTTATGCAGCCTCCAATTGCTGGTAAAGTAGTATTAGGCTGGGACCCGGCATTCCGTACCGGCTGTAAGCTGGCTGTAGTGGACAGTACCGGCAAAGTATTAGATACTGTAGTTATTTTCCCAACTGCCCCACAGAACAAGGTGGCAGAGTCCAAGAAAATATTAAAAGACCTGATCCATAAATATGGCATTTCCCTGATCTCTGTGGGAAACGGAACTGCTTCCAGAGAGTCTGAACAGATCATCGTAGAGCTGTTAAAGGAATTAAAAGAGCAGGTACAGTATGTGATCGTAAATGAGGCCGGTGCTTCTGTTTATTCTGCAAGCAAGCTGGCAACAGAAGAATTCCCGAAGTTCGATGTAGGACAGAGAAGCGCAGTTTCTATTGCAAGAAGACTTCAGGACCCACTGGCTGAACTGGTAAAGATCGATCCAAAATCCATTGGTGTAGGCCAGTATCAGCATGATATGAACCAGAAGAACCTGGGAGAAGCATTGGGCGGCGTTGTAGAAGACTGTGTAAATAAAGTAGGCGTTGATTTAAATACAGCATCTGCTTCCCTGTTAGAATATGTTTCCGGTATCAACAAGACTCTTGCAAAGAACATTGTGGCATACAGAGAGGAAAATGGTGCTTTTAAGAACCGTAAGCAGCTGTTAAAGGTAGCAAAACTGGGTCCAAAGGCATTTGAGCAGTGCGCCGGATTTATGAGGATCACAGGAGGCGATAATCCCTTAGACGGCACCAGCGTTCATCCGGAAAGCTATGAGGCAGCAGAAAAGCTGTTAGAAAAATTGGGATACACAGAAGATCAGTTGTCCCATGGCGGTTTAAATGGTATCAGCAAAAAGATTGGTGATTATAAGAAAATGGCCCAGGAAATGGGCGTAGGTGAGATCACACTTCGTGATATTACCGCTGAACTGGAAAAACCGGCCAGAGACCCGCGAGATGAGATGCCGCGTCCTGTTTTAAGAAGTGACATTATGGAAATGAAAGATTTAAAGCCGGGAATGGTATTAAAGGGAACCGTGCGAAATGTCATTGACTTTGGTGCGTTTGTGGATATCGGCGTTCATCAGGACGGCCTGGTACACATTTCCCAGATGACAGACCGTTATATTAAGCATCCATTAGAGGCAGTAAGCGTAGGCGACGTGGTAGATGTGAAGATCTTAAGCGTAGATATGGACAAGAAGAGGATCGCTCTTACAATGAAGGGAGTAAAGGATGGTAATTGATACTTGGGGTCCGGAGGAAACAAGGGCTTTTGGAAAGAAAATGGGACAGGAAGCAAGACCGGGACAGGTGATCTGCTTAAATGGTGACCTGGGAGTGGGAAAGACTATCTTCACCCAGGGATTTGCAGAGGGACTGGGGATCGATGAGCCGGTAAACAGCCCGACATTTACCATTGTCCAGCAGTATGATACAGGAAGACTGCCGCTTTACCATTTTGACGTATACCGTATCGGTGATATCAGCGAAATGGACGAGATCGGATACGAAGACTGTTTCTACGGAGACGGCGTTTCTCTCATCGAATGGTCCCAGCTGATTGAAGAGATCCTTCCGGAACATGTGACAGAGATCACCATTGAAAAAGATCTGGAAAAAGGATTTGACTACAGAAAGATACGGGTGGAGGAAAAATAATGAAAGTTCTTGGTATTGAAAGTTCATCTTTAGTAGCCAGTGTGGCACTTGTAACAGATGACATTCTCACAGCAGAATATACAGTAAACTTTAAAAAGACCCATTCCCAGACACTCCTTCCCATGTTAGATGAGATCGTAAAAATGCTGGGACTGGACCTGGAGACTATTGATGCCATTGCAGCAGCAGGGGGCCCGGGCTCCTTTACCGGTCTTCGTATTGGCGCAGCTACTGCAAAAGGACTGGGATTGGCATTAAAGAAGCCTCTGATCCATGTACCTACAGTAGATGCTATTGCTTACAATATGTGGGGGGCATCCGGTCTTATCTGCCCTATTATGGACGCAAAAAGGTGCCAGGTATATACAGGACTGTACCACATGGAAAATGGAATTGAGACGGTTATGGAGCAGTGCCCTATGGATATGGGAGAACTGATCGAACAGTTAAATAAACAGTCTGAGCGTGTGATCTTCTTGGGAGACGGCGTACCGGTATACAAGGCCATGATCGAAGAGAAAATGACAGTTCCTTATGTATTTGCACCTGCCCAGATGAACAGACAGCGTGCATCCTGCGTGGCAGCTCTTGGTATGAAAGCTCTGACAGAAGGCTATACAGGAGCAAAAGTCCAGCCTGCAGACGAATTTGTACCGGATTACCTGCGTAAATCCCAGGCAGAAAGACAGCGGGAGGCAGAGGCTTCACCAGACGGACAGGCAGGAAAACTTCCGGGAGATTATTGATCACTGTTTATTACAAGAATTGGGAGAAAGAGATAAATGTGTGTAAATGAGGCTGGATCGATCCGCCTGATGGAAGAAAAAGATGTAGAACAGGTGGAAGAGCTGGAAAAACAGTGCTTTTCTGTTCCCTGGTCTGAAAATATATTAAAAGACGGGCTCACCGGCAGGGTT
>ERZ779895.3986-NODE-3986-length-10703-cov-13.120116_pt1 | contig 10703 bp, 9 predicted proteins | sample MGYA00511093_ERZ779895 | MGnify/ENA primary metagenome ERZ779895 (study PRJEB29588, sample SAMEA2142970) | human gut metagenome | biome: human gut; feature: human-associated habitat; material: faeces | place: Denmark | collected 2008/2010 ... | reverse complement strand
CCCTTTTAAGGGTGGTTGCAGTCTTTTTTTATTGCGCGTTTTTTTACAGCGCCTTCAATCTGCCACAAAAGTGTAAGACCAACGTCCCACTTATTTAGGACTTTTCCAACTTATTTCGTTTTGGATCCCTACACCTTAGGCTTTTTCATAGTAAGCGAAATACGCTTTTTCTTCAGATCAACGTTAAGTACCCAAACCTTAACTACCTCCCCGACCTTTACGACCTCAAGAGGGTGCTTTATATATCTGTCGCACATCTGAGAAATATGTACAAGACCATCCTCGTGAACACCGATATCAACGAACGCTCCGAAGTCTATAACGTTTCTCACTGTGCCCATAAGCTCCATGCCCGGCTTTAGGTCTTTAAGCTCCATGATGTCGCCACTTCTCATAAGCGGTGGCGGAAGCTCGTCACGAGGGTCACGACCAGGCTTTTCAAGCTCCCCTACTATGTCCTTTAACGTCGGAGCACCAATGCCGATATCTGTGGCAAGCTTCTTCATGCCCATTGCATTGACTTTCTCAGCTATCTGCTTTACGTCACCCATGTCCGCAAGGCTCAGCCCGCACCTGTCAATAAGCGCCTGCGCGGCCTTGTATGACTCAGGGTGAACAGCCGTGTTATCCAGCGGATTTTTTCCGCCACGCACTCTCAAAAAGCCTGCGCACTGCTCAAAAGCCTTTGCGCCAAGCTTCGGAACTTTCATAAGCTGCTTTCTTTCGGTGAAAGCACCGTTTTCCTCACGGTAGGAAACAATATTCTTTGCAACTGTCATATTTATGCCTGATATGTATGACAACAATGAGTATGAAGCCGTATTAAGGTCAACGCCTACTGAGTTTACGCAGTCCTCAACAACGCCCTTTAAAGCCTCGTCCATTCTCGCCTTTGGCATATCATGCTGATACTGTCCAACACCTATTGCCTTTGGGTCTATCTTTACAAGCTCTGCAAGAGGGTCCTGCAAACGGCGTGCTATTGATACTGCTGAACGCAGTGAAACATCATACTCAGGAAACTCCTCAGCCGCAAGCTTGGAAGCGGAGTAAACGGAAGCGCCAGCCTCAGACACCACCATGTAAGAAACTTTCTGCGGAATTTCTTTGATAAGCTCCGCTGTGAACTGCTCCGTTTCTCTTGAAGCAGTGCCATTGCCTATGGAGATAGTCGTAACACCATATTTCTTTATAAAGCCCGTCAGAATACGCTTAGCACGCTCTGTATCCTTCTTTGGCGGAGTAATGTAGATTATTGCAGTGTCAAGCACCTTGCCCGTAGCGTCCACTACAGCGGTCTTACAACCGTGAGCATATCCTGGGTCAAGACCAAGGGTAACAGTGTCTTTAACAGGCGGCTGCATAAGAAGCTGTCTGAGATTTGAGGAGAACACCTTTATTGCCCCCTCCTGAGCGTTTGCCGAAAGCTCCGCCCTTATCTCACGCTCTATGGACGGATAAATAAGTCTTTTATAGCCGTCCTCACAAGCAGCCGTAACAAGCTGTCCGCACTCTGACTTGTTTTTTACATATCTTGACACGCAGGCTCTCTCACCTGCGCCCTCCGGGACATTCACTGATACTTTCAGGACGCCCTCTTTTTCGCCTCTATCCAAAGCCAAAACTCTGTGACCTGCTATCTTTCCCACAGCCTCAGCGTAGTCATAATAGTTCTCATACACTGACTCGGCATTCTCGTCAGACGCCTTCGAGCTTATAACGCCTATCTGTGAAAACAGCGTTCTTATGTACTTTCTCAGGTCAGCGTCGTCAGAGATATCCTCTGCGATTATGTCCATTGCACCCTGCAAAGCTTCGTCTGCAGACTTTACGCCCTTTTCCTCGTTGATAAATTTTGACCCCTCGACCTGCGGGTCGCATTTCTTATCCTGGGTCAGGATAAGTTCAGCCAGTGGTTCAAGCCCCTTTTCTCTTGCCACCGAAGCCCTTGTTTTACGCTTTGGCTTGAAAGGTCTGTAGATATCCTCCACCTCCACAAGGGTCTTTGCATTTTCGATAGCAGACATTATCTCGTCTGTCATTTTCTCCTGCTCAGTGATAGAAGAGATTATCTCGCCTTTACGTTTTTCGAGATTTCTAAGATATGTGAGCCTGTCAGCGATCTCTCTAAGCACCTGATCGTCCAAAGAGCCTGTAAGTTCCTTTCTGTATCGTGCAATAAACGGTATAGTTTTATCGTCATCAAGGAGTGCAACAGTGTTGTCTATCTGCTCCTGTCTGAGCTTAAATTCTTCCGCAAGGGTCTTGTTAATGTCCATGTTTTTACCAATCCTTTTTATTACTTTTTGCGTATTATCACATATAATATTATAGCACATTTTTGATAAAAACGCAACGAAAATGCGGTCGAAAACCGTAACAAAGATATTATATAATACATATAGGATTTATCAGAAAATTAATAAAAGCAGGCAAAAATGCACTTGAAAAAAGGGCTTGGATATGTTATCATAAAAGAATAAAACAGTATTCAGGAGTGTTTATATGCTAAATCAGTTTTCAAGAACCGAGCTTTTATTCGGCAAAGAAGCAATGGAAAAGCTCAGAAACAGCAGGGTTGCGATTTTCGGCATAGGCGGTGTAGGCGGATATGCAGTTGAAGCCCTTGCACGAAGCGGTGTAGGCGAGCTTGACCTTATAGATGATGACAAAGTGTGTCTGACTAACATCAATCGTCAGATAATTGCCACAAGAAAAACAGTAGGAAAATACAAGGTAGACGTGGCGGAGGAGCGTGTTCACGACATCTGCCCTGACATAAAGGTAAACACATACAAGTGTTTTTATATGCCTGACACAGCGGATCAGTTTGATTTTACTCAATATGATTACATTATCGACGCCATTGACACTGTTACAGGCAAGCTGGAGATAATAAAGCGAGCAGACGTCGCAGGAGTACCTGTTATATCCTCAATGGGTGCAGGCAACAAGCTTGACCCTACAGCATTCCGTGTGGCGGACATTTATCAGACAAAGGTCTGCCCTCTTGCGAAAGTCATGCGACGAGAGCTTAAAAAGGCAGGCATAAAGTCGCTTAAAGTTGTTTACTCAGAGGAACAGCCTATCAGACCGATAGAAGATATGGCTATTTCATGCCGTCAGGACTGCATTTGTCCTCCTGGCACGGCAAGAAAATGCACAGTGCGCCGTGATATTCCAGGCTCAACAGCATTTGTTCCGTCAGTGGTGGGACTTATCGTGGCAGGAGAAGTTATAAAAGATCTGGCTAAGAAATAATACAAACAAAGGACGAACCATTGATTAGCTGTGGTATAATGGTTTTGGAAATTGGTCGGAATAAACTGCCCGACAAATCGGAATTTTTTACAAAAGGTGAATGTATGGTTTACTTTAATAATGAAGAGATTATTATAAGAGATATGATATTTTCAGACGGTCTGCATTTCACAGATGAGGAAAGAAAACAAGGCTGGGATTCAACCATAGATAAATTTGAAATGCGACTTAAAGACGTAAAAAATGGAAAATGCATCTCTTTAGTTGCGGATTACTATGGTATTCCCGCAGGATATGTAAACGTATATCCTGATTCGGAATGGGGAGCATTTGCCAATCAAGGATATCCTGAAATTATTGATTTTGCAGTTTTAGAAAAGTATCGAAAAAATGGCATTGGCAGTATTTTAATGGATACGGCAGAAAAGATAGCTTCTGAATATGCCGATACAGTGTATTTGGGAGTTGGCTTGCATAATGGGTATGGAAGTGCGCAAAGAATGTATGTTAAAAGAGGTTATATTCCCGATGGTTCGGGAGTATGGTATAAGGATAAAATATGCACACCCTATGATACAATTTATACTAACGATGATGACCTTGTTCTTTATCTTTCAAAGAAAGTACGTTAAATTCCAGTTTATCGCGCACGTTAACCCAGCAAAGAGCAGCCGCACGGCTGCTCTTTTTTCATGTTCCAGAGACGGAAATTATGCGTGAACGGAACTATACGACTTGTACGAAAACTCTGCTATGCCCTGAACTGCGGCAACCCTCATCGTTTTCTTCCGCCGCTCCTACGGGCTTCATAGTCCTTCTCAATTTCCTCCTTCCAGTCGGAAGAAAGCGGTGCGCTGCACCGTACAGAGCATATTGCCTTACTCAGCACCTTGTAATTGAGCTGTGTTCCCTTGCTGTCGCAGTTGTAGTTTACAGCGCGGTCCTCGCCGATCCCGAAGTTCCTTGCCGTTTCAACTGCGTCAATGTTTGCGCCGAGGAAAAGGAACTCCCAGCCGTACTTTTCTTTCTGCCGCTCGATCATTTTTTTGACCTTTCTGCTATCATACCTATGGCTTGCATTTTCCATTCCATCAGTAGTAATTACGAACAGCGTATGCTCGGGTACATCCTCGGCTCGCGCGTATTTATGGACATTCCCGATGTGGTGAATTGCGCCGCCTATTGCGTCCAGAAGCGCGGTGCAACCGCCGACTGTGTAGTCCTCTCCTGTCAGCGGTGTGATGTTACGGACGTTTACGCGGTCGTGGATCACCTTGCTTGTGTTGTCAAATAGAATTGTGGAAATCAGCGCTTCGCCCTCGGCGTTTTTCTGCTTTTCTATCATGGAATTGAAGCCGCCGATCGTGTCCGCTTCAAGTCCGCTCATAGAGCCGCTCCGGTCAAGGATAAATACGATTTCTGTTAAGTTCTTTTTCATGCCTGAATACCTCCGTATATGAAAATATGACTGCTCGGTCGTCACCTTACATTCATATTATACGGATTTATCGGGTTGACGTGGTCGCATGGCAGGCGACATTTTTATGCTCCGAGCAGGTTCTGGTCAAAGGCGAACAGGGCTTCATTTATTTCAAAGATGTTGTAGTTTCCGTTCCTGATGAAATACTCAATGATGATATCAAATTTATTTGAATGCGACAGCGCAAATCCCGCTTTCATGAGCATATCCCGTGTTTCCTCCAACGGCAGTTCAAGGGCGACAGCAAAAGCAATAACGGTCGGCTTGCTCGGCTTGTACATCTTATCGCTGCGGATCTTTGAGAACAGCTTGCGGTCAATATTTGCTTTCTTGTAGCACTGCGCGTCCGTCATACCTTTCTCGTCAATTTTGCGCAGGAGCATTTCCGAAAAACTCTCATCGATCTGATTCAGAGCCTCGTCAAGTGACATTTCCGATGAAGCTGCCATTGGAGCAGCTATCATCATATCAGGTTCGGCATCTTCTTCACATATCGCCCGGGAATTTCTGAACGTTCTCGCTCGGCGCAGGCGCTCAGCGTTGAAATCTGTATGCTCGTCCACATAGTTGTCGTCTATGTACCCGGCAATGTCGGAAAACAGTTTTCTGCCTATCTGATATGCTTTTTTGTCGAATACGACGATGTAGACCGTCATGTCGTTATCAAACAGAAATTCGCTGATGGTATCGACAGCAATTCGAAGCGCCTGATCCTTCGGATAGCCGTAAATCCCCGATGAGATCAGCGGAAACGCGACCGTTTCACAGCCGTGTTCGCTTGCCAGTTCAAGAGCCGTGCGATAGCAGGAAATAAGCTTTCCGCGCTCGCCGAATTTTCCGCCGAACCAGCGCGGACCTACGGCGTGGATCACATATTTGCAGGGGAGTTTTCCGGCGCCTGTGATTTTGGCACTTCCGGTTTCGCAGCCGCCGAGTTTTCTGCACTCAGCCAGCAATTCCGGACCTGCGGCGCGGTGAATGCAACCGTCAACACCGCCGCCTCCGAGAAGCGATGTATTCGCAGCGTTGACTATTGCGTCAACATTCATTTTTGTGATGTCGTTTCTGACGATTTGCAGCGGCATGACAATTTTCCTTTCTGTCTGAACGATTACTGTATATCTCGATTATATCATATTATACATGTAATGTCAACGAAAGCAGAGTACCACATCTGGGATTTCAGACATGGAAAGGCTGATGAACGAGAGCATGAAGCAGACCCGCGCGGCGGTTTCCGGCAACGAAAAGAATGTTTCCGACGGCATTGAGGAAACAGGCAGGGCAAAGGACGAAGCAACAGAGATTCTTGAACTGCAAAGCCGCTCAAACAGGACTGTTATCGAAACACAGAAGAACATAAGAACATCAATCTAAGGTCGCCAATTCTGCCTCTGCGATGGAGGGCGTGGCTAATTCATCTATCGGGCAGGTACAGTCCATTCAGGGCGCGATTAAGCGCCATAAGGAGCTTGTTTCAATGATGGAAGACGCCTTTGCGCAGGTATCCGGAATTTCAGAAAAGCTGCTTGAAATAAGCCGGAGCGAGGTATAAAAGATGATCCCGGGGCATATGCTCCGGGATTTTTATTTTTGACCGCAAATGACCTCATTACTGATAATTCTTGATACCCAAAAAATCCTATAAAATAGTTGACAACCGCCCGATCATATAGTATAACAAAAGTAATGTTTAGCATAAAATGACAGCACAAGAGCAATCCGCATTTGGAGGATAAAAAATGCCTAGGGACACGCTGAATAAAGCGAAGCGTATCAAATTCAGCCGCGTGAGTATGCGCGTTTGAACGGGGCGAATTTGATTTATTCAGTGTTTCCCTAGCCTTTCTCCCGCTTTCAGATCGGTGAATATCTGCTGCGCCTGCAACGAAAAATACGCCCGCCCACTTTCGGTGTGTCTGTATTCGCTGCTCTGCAACGCTGATAAAACCCGGCTTTACGACATTGTGATACTTCACAGCGAGCTTTCGCAGGACAGCATTGAACTGTTCGGCAGACTGGAAGGGCTGTTCCAGAACTGCTCTATCCGAACGGTGGATATGTCGGAGTTCCACGACAGCGTAAAGGACTCGACCAATGCCTACATAACTGCGGAAACCAACTACCGCCTTGCGATACTTGGCGAGATTTTCGCACAGTACGATCGGGTACTTTATCTGGACTGCGACACGATAGTCGAGGGCGACGTCAGCGAGCTTTTCGACACCGACCTCTGCGGAAATGCCGTAGGCGGCGCGGAGGGAGTCGAGGTCAGGGTATTCAGGCAGACGAAAAAGGGATTCTTCATTGACAACTATCCGTATAATTTCATGGATTATGCCAGCAAATTTATGGGTATTAACGACCTCAGCCATTACTTCAACGCGGGCGTGACCCTGTTTGACCTGAAAAAATGCCGCGAGCTCACCTCTGCGGACGAGGCAGTGGAGCTTCTCAATGAGCGAAAATGGCTGAACAACGACCAGGACGTTCTGAATATGCTGTTCAAGGACAGCATATATCAGCTCGACCAGAAATGAAATTATACGACAAATATCGAATACGCCTGCACAAGCGGTCTCTATCATCTGAAAGAGCTTATGAAGAGCGCTTTCCGCAGCGAGTACGGTATCATTCACTACACCAGCGGCAAAAAGCCGTGGAACAGTGATGTTCCCTTAGGGGAGCATTACCATAAATATGAAAATGAATTGGAGGACAAATTGTCATGACAGCAGAGAGAAAAGAAAAATGCAGAAAAGCACTGATTGGTTGGCTGTGCGTTGCTGCACTGGTTTCCGGAGGAACTCAGGTAGTTTGCTGACGACCACCGCAATAGCGGCAGAGGCAAGCTCGGACGAAAATTCGTATGTCGGGGTCATCGACCTTTCAGACCTTGCAAACGCTTCCGGAAGCGGCTTCACCGTTACATCCGCTGACAAATACGGCGCTTTCTATAAGATAGAAATTCAGCAGTCGGGTACTTATAAGCTGACGGGAAGCAACTATATCAACGACTCGTATGTCGATGTAGAAATTACGGCTGGCTCTGGCGTAACCGCAAATATCGTCTGCGACAATGCTTATATCAAAAATGACAACCAGGATTCACTTTTAATTTCCGGCAGCGATTACCATGCAGTGATAATGTTTAACACAGAGGACACCGGAAAAATAGAACTCAGCGGCACGCTTCAGGTCGATACTGCCGAAAGCACTTGGGAATTGATCGGGGCAGGCGGAAATGTCAGCGGTCAGTTCTTTGAACTGAATTATAAAAAGGAAAGCGGCGATAACATCGGAACGACCTATTTCCTTTCGGGAGAGGGCAATACATATAAAGACCAGAGCGGCTTCAGCTCGCCGTATCCCTGCGTAAAGTACAAGGGCGGTTCCTCTTTCGACCCCGACAACATAACAGCCGCGGGTGAAGTCATCTGCTATGACACCCACGCAAACGACGGCACAGGAAAATGCAGCCGCTGCGATAAGAAAATCGATTATATAGCGGAGATCGACCTTTCTAAAATTTTTGAATACTGTACAAACAATCCTTTCGGGGGTAATGTTGAGGTCGAAAATTATTACAATGAATATTATATAGTTTGGGTCAAAAAATCGGGTTCATACAAAATAACCGGCAGCAACTGCGTCAACAATGCTTATGTCGATGTTAAATTTAGTACATATGATGTGACCGCAGACCTTTATTTCGATGATGTGTATATTAAAAACGACTATGGATACGCTTATGAGTCCGGCGGTTTGCAGCATGATTATACCAGCTTGTTCGATAGTTTCTTTAACGGAGGCTTAAGCGGCAAGCTGAGAGTCGATACTCGTTTCTTTGATGAAGATAAATACGTAGCTCCCATAGGGGGTCCTGACGAAATAGTAAACAAGTTTCTCATGGTAAACTACAAAACTCCTGACGGCGACCATATCGACACGACCTACTTCCTGAAAGGCGGAACTTACAGCGACGATGTCGAAGCGTTAAAGGACTTCCGCTGCATTGGTGTAAACGGCAAGCCGTTTGACATCAGCAATATTTCCGGCGACTCCGATGTGACTGTAATATGCAGCAAAGATCATACTGAGGGCGACGGTGCCTGCGAAAAATGCGGAAAGAAAATATACACGGTTGCATTCGGCGACAGCGAAGAAAAGGTCTACGATGGCGAACTGCTTGAGAATGCTCCCACTAACCCCAAGGAAGAAATCGGAAAGAAATTTGCCGGCTGGTTCGATGAGAACGGCGAAGAATTTGATCCCACTGTGCCCATAACCGGAAACGTCAGGTATACGGCAAATTATGCCGACAGGGACGTAAAGAAAATCTCGCTTGCCGAAAGGCCTGCCGACAGCTATATTGAGGGCAGCAAGTTTGACCCGACAGGGCTGAAGCTCACGGTCACATATGACGATGACCGTGAAAAAGTGGTCGAATATTCAGCGGACGACAGCAATTTTGAGTTCCTTCCAGCGCTTGATCAAGAGCTGACGACAGCAGATACAAAGGTATCGGTAAGCTATCGCGGAAGCTCTGCCGTTGATATTCCGATAACGGTTGCTGAAAAGAAAATCACTGCTGCACCCGTGATTTCGCCGAATGGAGGAACATTTACCGGTTCGCAGAAGGTATCCATCACCTGCCCGACAGCAGGCGCGGTTATCTATTACACCACTGACGGAACGACTCCGACTGCGGCTTCAACGAAGTATGCAGGCGAATTTACCATTACGGCCACCACTACAGTCAAGGCAATAGCTGTCAGCGAAGGAATGAACGACAGCACTGTAACCTCCGCAGCATTCACCAAAAAGACCTCTGGAAGCAGCGGTGGAAGCTCCAGACCGACCAAGCCTGCTGCGACTGATTCCAAGACTGATACTAATCCGACTATCGACGGAAAATCACAGAGCTGGTCAGATATCTGTATTTATATCAAGAATCTTCCTGCCGGAAGTACATCGGTTATTAATATGAACGGTGAAACAAAACTTCCTGCTGATGTAATCAAGGCTATCAGTGAATCGAAGGCGAAAATTGAACTTGTCGCTGACAGTTCCAAGAGCTGGATAATTGACGGCTCGAAGATAATCACCGTTTCTGCGGCAGACTTCTCAATTCTCCCCGGCAATGCTGATAAGAGCGGGCTTCGCGGAGTTACCGGCGCGGATATCAAGATAAACAATATCGGCATTCCCGCTGACCTGAAGCTTACATTCCGCAAGGAATTCGCAGGTCAATTCGCAAATCTCTATAAGGTTGTTGACGGCAAACTTGTATTTCAGAGCTGCGCACGAGTCGGAGATGACGGCACTTCAGTAGTTTCCGGTACGGATTCAAAGGGCGAGTATGTTGTGATGGTATGCAAGTTCAGCGACATTGTGGGCGACATGAGCAACGATGGCGTTCTTGACGAGCGTGATTCTTCGGCAATACTCAAGAGCATTATCGGTGCAGAATCTGGAGCAAATCCGCTGATGGCTGATTTCAACGGAGATGGAACAGTCAATGCGCTTGACGCTTCGGCAATACTCAAACTTATAGCCGGAATTTGATGCATTGCACGGAGCGGCATATGAAGCTTATTAGTTAAAGTCAAAGGCGCTGTAAAATAACTCAACACCCAAGCCCGAGCAACCATCCTATGGAAGCTCGGGCTTGCTGATGCTGCAAAAAAGAAGAATGAACCGAAAAAAGCGTATAACAAACAAGCCGGCAGGGAAATGCCATGCACGAAATGTAATAAATATTGAATCAGGCAGCAGACCTGAGAGCCACTTTTTTCAGATGGAACTTATGAAGATTAAAACCGCAGGAAATCATGCCGAACTCAAGAAAAAGCGACTTTATCCCACGGCGGCGCGCCCGGATATACGACCTGTTCCACTTGATCGGGGTCTGAAAAAACAACTGTGTAAACGCGAATAATCCCGAAAAACATACCAAAGC
>ERZ779895.3981-NODE-3981-length-10715-cov-2.256567_pt1 | contig 10715 bp, 8 predicted proteins | sample MGYA00511093_ERZ779895 | MGnify/ENA primary metagenome ERZ779895 (study PRJEB29588, sample SAMEA2142970) | human gut metagenome | biome: human gut; feature: human-associated habitat; material: faeces | place: Denmark | collected 2008/2010 ... | reverse complement strand
TCATGGGACCGGAAGAGAGTATGCGGATTCAGTCAAACCTCGCATCTACCATTGCAATGGCATTCGATGAGTGTGCGCCTGCAAAAGCGGAGAGAAGCTACGTGCAGCCTTCCGTAGACCGGACGACAAGATGGCTGGAACGCTGCAAAAAAGAGATGGCTCGCCTGAACAGCCTGGACGATACGATCAATAAGCAGCAGCTTTTGTTCGGCATTAACCAGGGTGCAATTTACTCGGATATCCGAGTAGAGCATGCCAAACGGATTACAGACCTGGATCTGGACGGTTATGCGGTCGGCGGTCTTGCAGTCGGTGAGACCCATGAGGAAATGTATCATATTCTGGAAGAGACAGTTCCCTACTTGCCCGTGGACAAACCGACCTATCTGATGGGAGTCGGTACACCTGCAAATATTTTGGAGGCAGTGGAACGCGGTGTGGACTTTTTTGACTGCGTATATCCCACCAGAAACGGACGTCATGGACATCTATACACAAACTTCGGCAAGATCAATCTGTTCAATGCGCAGTATGAGCTGGATATGCAGCCCATCGAGCCGGGGTGTCAATGCCCTGTCTGCAGACGGTATTCCAGAGCCTATATCCGTCACCTGTTAAAAGCAAAAGAGATGCTGGGCATGCGCCTGTGCGTCATGCACAACCTGTATTTCTATAATACGATGATGACAGAAATCCGGGATGCGCTGGATAAGGGAGAATTTGCAGCGTATAAGAAGCGAAAACTTGACGGCATGCAAAGAATTGTGTATGATGGAAAATAGGCTACGGTAAAGAGACCGGGCATGGAGAATCCTGCAGGGCAGGGTTTTACTTTATAAACCAGGAGGAATATAGAAAATGAGTATTTTACTGACAGCATCTGAGTCAGCAAGCGCAGGCAGCATGATTCCGCTTATTTTAATGTATGTGGTAGTTTTTGGTGTATTTTTCTACTTCGTACTGTATCGTCCGCAGAAGAAAGAGCAGAAGAAGACCAGCGCAATGCTTTCTACTCTGGAGATCGGAGATTGCGTTCTGACCACCAGCGGCTTCTACGGAATCATCATCGACATCACAGATGATACCGTTATCGTTGAATTCGGCAACAACAAACACTGCCGTATTCCGATGCAGAAGAGCGCGATCGTACAGGTGGAAAAGGCTGATGCAGAAGCACCTGCAGATACAAAGAAGAAATAAGACGTATTTTAGAGACAGATAAAAGAACCGGAATATGCGCATGTGATAGGCTCACAGGACGTGTGTTCCGGTTTTTTCGTCACACAGCGATTTGTGACGCAGGCATCACAAAGTAGCTGGGATCGCAGAGCCGAACTGGACGTTTTCCTCGCGACACCTTCGGCACAAAGCGCCTGCGGAATGGAGGATTTTATGAAAGTTGTTGATATGCACTGCGACACGATCGCAGCACTTTATGAAAACAAAGAAAAAGGGTGGACACTGCAGGACAACAGACTGCATATTCGTCTGGATAAGATGAAACAGGGGGATTACCTGCTTCAGAATTTTGCACTGTTCGTCTGTATAGAAAATTGTGAAGATCCATATCAGCAGGCGCTGACACTGGCGGACTGCTTTGATCGGCAGATGGCACTGTTTCCGGAGCAGATTGGTCAGGTCAGATGCTATAACGACATTTTGGAAAATCAGAAAAACGGGCGCATGAGCGCGCTTTTGACAATCGAAGAGGGCGCGGTGTGTCAGGGCAGCCTGGAAAAGCTGCGGGAATTTTATGACAGAGGTGTCCGAATGTTGACGCTGACCTGGAATTTTCCAAACGAGATCGGTTTTCCGAATTTTGCCATTTCGGGGGATGGCAAGCCGGATAGGACGGTTCCGAATACGAAGGATGGGCTGACAGAGTTCGGATTTTTATTTCTGGAAGAGATGGAGCGGCTCGATGTGTCCCATCTGTCGGACGCGGGCTTTTATGACGTGGCGTCCCATGCGAAGCGTCCCTTTGTCGCAAGCCATTCCGACGCCCGCGCAATCTGTCCGGCGGTGCGCAATTTAACGGACGACATGATCTGTTTGCTGGCAGAAAAAGGCGGTGTGACCGGACTGAACTTCTGTCCGTCCTTTTTAAATGCCCAAAAGGACTATCCGGGCACAGCTGCAGACGTGGCACGCCATGCGGCACATATCATAAAAGTCGGCGGAGAGGACTGCCTGGGACTGGGCAGCGATTTTGACGGAATTCGGACCCATGCAGAGCTCCCGGGCGCAGACGCAATGCCGGTTCTGGAGGATGCGCTTGCAAAGGCAGGGCTTACCGCCAGACAGCGTGATAAGGTCATGGGAGAAAATGTGCTGCGCGTATACCGGGAGGTGTTGGGATAAGGCGCTGTATTCTGCTTGCAGATTTTCAGACGGAATGTTATACTGAGATCAATCTCACAAAAGAAAAATGCTGCAGAGATTGAGGATGGATTTTTTGAAATGAACATAAATGAAATTGCAAAGTTGGCAAATGTCTCCCGGGCCACCGTTTCCCGTTACTTTAACGATGGCTATGTCAGTGCAGAAAAGCGGGAGCAGATCCGCAGGGTGATCGAGGAGACCGGTTATAAACCGTCTGCGCAGGCACAGATGCTGCGTACCAAAAAGACGAAGCAGATCGGTGTGATCATCCCGAAGATCAATTCCGAATCCATCAGCGGGATGGTCTCCGGGATCAGCAAGGAGTTAAAGCAGGCGGGCTTCTGGCTGCTTTTGGCAAACACGGAAAACCAGGAACGCGAGGAAGTGGAGTATTTAAAGCTCTTTTCCGAAAATCAGGTGGACGGGATTATCCTGATCGGGACGATTTTCACACCGGCGCACAAGCGTGCACTGCGCGCGCTGCAGGTTCCGGTCGTGGTGCTGGGACAGAAGCTGGAAGGCTACAGCTGCGTCTATCAGGATGATTATCTTGCAGCAAAGGAATCCGCGCGTATGATGTTAAAGGATGCGAAGCATCCGGCGTGTCTTGGTGTGACGAAGCGAGATCATGCAGCCGGGGAAGAACGTTTCCGTGGATTTTTGGATGTTCTGGAAGAAAAGGGAATAGACTGGGACAACAGCTTTTATGAGGAAAGTGCTTTTTCTGTTGAGGACGGCTATGAGGCAATGGGACGCTTATGGGAGCGGCATCCGGAGATTGATGCAGTATTTGGGGCAACGGATTCTGTAGCGCTCGGCGCGCTTGGCTGGCTGCAGGAGCATCAGATCCGGATTCCGCAGCAGGTTGCGATTTCCGGCGTGGGCGACACGGTTTCCGGGCGGATCGTTGCGCCGAAGCTTTCCAGCGTGCACTTTTTTTACCAGACCAGCGGACAGGAGGCGGCGCGGCTTTTGCTGGAGCTGATGAATGGAAATCCTGCGGGAAAAGAAATTAAAATGGGTTTTCGTACAGAGGAGAGAGGGACGACGCGCTAAACTGCGATTTAGAAAAATTTAAGAATTGTTTTGGAAAAGCTTCCACAGTTTTTGCGGGAGCTTTTTTTGTTGTGTCGGTATGCTTGTACTCAGAAAGAGAAAGCGAGGAATAGCAATGAACGAAACAAAAACAAAACAATCTGTAACACAGCAAAAATCAAACTGGAAGCCCTGGCAGATCGTGCTGGTGATCCTCCTCGGATTATGTGCCCTGCCGGTGGTGGTCCCGGTAGGGCTCGGACTGCTTGCCGCTGCAGTCGGCATTGCAGTAGCACTGGGTGCCTGCGTGCTCGGTCTGTTGGCCTGCAGCGCAGCCTGCGGCATCGGAATGATCCTTGTGCTGGCAGCACTGCTTCTGGGCGGACTGTTTTTCATCGGGACAGGAATTGTTTCGATGTTTCATGCGGTTGGCAGCGGCTTTGCGATTCTGGGCAGCGGCTTTATGATGACAGGCTCAGCAATCCTGGGCACAGCATTGCTGATCGGACTGGTGTGGCTGATCTGGAAAGGAATTTTATGGATCCGCAGCAAGGCTGGCGGAAAGAAAAAAGCCGGCAGCGCAGAGCCGGAACCTGAGGCAGCGCCCGGCGAACAGATGACGGGCACATCTGCTGCTGAAACAGACAGCAACGGATTTCACCTGCTGGAGAAAAAGGAGGCGGACAGCGATGAAAAATAAAACATTGAAAAAGACGCTTCTGATTTCGACAGGTCTGTTGGCAGCAGGCGGTATCTGTATTGGCATTGGGATTGCGATGGGAGGAAGCCCGGTGTTTTATCTGGATAACGAAGGGATTCATTTGAAAGAGACAACAGCTTGCCCGGAGACGGTACAGGATTATGCCGGACAGAAGCAGCTGGCAGCGTTTGAAAAAATTGAGGTGGATCTGAAATACGGAGAGTTTTCTTTGGAGGAAGGCGATTCTTATAGTGTTGAATATCTTCTGGCAGGCGATCGGGAAGAACCGGTGTGCCAGGTGGAGAATGGAAAACTCATAGTGAAAGAAAGGGATTCCTGGAAAACGCAGGAAGGAAATCGGTGGTATTTCCGACTCTGGGGAGAAGAAGGAGAACGGCGGCAGGACGCTCCTTATGTGAAAATCACAGTACCGAAGGGTGCCAGGCTGAAAGAAATTTCGATCGATGCACCGTGGGATATCGATCTTGCAGCGAATCTTTCTGCAGAGAAGCTTTCTGTAAAGACGAGCTATGGTGAGATTAAAATGGAGGACTGGAACGGAATTGACCTGAGTATTTACGACGAAGACGGTGACATCAAGACCGGAAATCTGACCGGTAATAAGGTAGAGATCACCGGTCTGTATGGAGATCTGAACATTGGCTGTATCGAAAGCACACAGGCGTCTTTGGAAGCGGAGAATGGTTCGGTAACTGTTTTTGCAGGAACGCAGGGCACGCTGGACGTAAAAAACAGTTACGGGGATACGAACATATACGAAATGCAGAAGGCGGATGCATATGGATATGATCTTCGCACAGAATATGGTGAAATTCATTTTTCGGGATATGAGATGATGGAAAATGAGAACGGAGACGCAGCAGAGTACAGAAAACAGGCACCCGGCAGTGCTGTCATCCGGGTATCCGCAGAAAACGGCGATATCAAAATCCGGGAGAATGTTGCGCGAAGCACTTTGGAAGAAACAGTTGCAGAAACAAAATCTGTAGACGAAGAGGAGTGATTTCAATTTCATAAAGACGTAGAGACAGCTCCGGCAATCTAAAAAAAGGATTGTCGGAGCTGCTTGTATAAGTTGCCTGAAAAGATGTATACTCTTTTTGGCGAAAACGTGAATTTACAAAATGTCGTGAAAACAGAGGGCGGGGGTTACCATGGATTACAGGAAAACAGCACAGCAGATCTGTGACAACATAGGAGGCAGGAAAAATATCATCAGCGCTGAGCACTGTGCGACGCGACTGCGTCTGGTCATCGGAGACAATGACAAGTGCAGCAAGGAAGCAATCGAAGCAATCGACGGTGTGAAGGGAGTCTTTTTCGCGTCCGGACAGCTGCAGATTATTTTCGGGACAGGAACGGTCAACAAGGTTTACGACGAATTTATCCAGATCGCGGGCATCAGCGCATCTTCCAGGGAAGAAGTCCGACAGGCAGCAAGCACAAAGACGAGCCTTTGGAGGCGTGCAGTAAAGACATTGGGAGATGTATTTATTCCGATCATTCCGGCGATCGTAGCGAGCGGTCTGCTGGTGGGGATTCTGGAAGGACTTTGTGAGGTTTATCCTGCAATGGAGCAGTCCGGTACATATACGATCCTTCACCTGTTTTCGAATGCGGCATTTGTTTTTCTGCCGATCCTGATCGCGATCAGCGCGGCAAAGGTATTTGGCGGAAATCTGTATCTTGGTGCAGTTATCGGTATGATCATGATTCATCCGGATTTGATGAATGCATGGAGTGTTGTAGATGCAGAAAGTATTCCTAAATTGAATGCATGGTTCGGGTTATATCAGATCGAGCTTGTCGGCTATCAGGGACATGTCATTCCGGTTGTGATCGCAGTATGGTTTATGAGCATGCTGGAAAAGAAACTGCACAAGATCGTTCCGGAAATTATCGACCTGTTTGTGACACCGCTTGTGACGGTGCTTGTAACGGGGTATTTGACCCTGACAATTTTCGGACCTGTTTTTTCCTGGGTGGAAAACGGCGTACTGGAAGGCGCTCAGTGGCTGATTACGCTTCCCTTTGGAATCGGTGCGGCACTGTGCGGCGCGGTCTATGCGCCGACGGTTGTAGCGGGTGTACATCATATGTATAGCGCGCTGGAAGCGGGACTGATTTCAAAAAGCGGATTAAATACGTGGATGCCAATTGCGACGGCAGCTAATGTCGGTCAGGGTGCAGCGGCGCTTGCTCTGGCATTAAAAACGAAAAACAGCAAGGTAAAGGCCCTTGCGCTGCCGTCTTCGCTGTCCGCATTTTTAGGCATCACCGAGCCTGCAATTTTCGGCGTCAACATTCGTTACATGAAACCTTTTGCAGCCGGAATGATCGGCGGAGCCTGCGGTGCACTGATTGCCGGATGGACAGGCATCGGAGCGACAGCTTATGGCGTAACCGGACTGTTCGGATATCTGATTACGACGGATGATACGCTGCAATATACCCTTGTGATTGCGGTAGCGTTTGTGGTCAGCTTCGTGATTTCGTGGGTGCTGTATCATGATGAGAAAGCGCCTGGCGAGAAAGCAGCCGCACGAAAGCAGTAAACCTATATCCGAAAAGAATAGAAAACACGGAATTTATTCCTTCAAGTTATAAAAGCCATATCAAACCGATATGGCTTTTTTCCTGTTTGTATTGAAAAATATACAGTGTTACGTTAAACTTAGAAAGAACAGCTCAATTACAATTGGGCGCAGTATTGGAGGAACAGCTCGATGAAATTACAGATTGCATGCATTCCGGGCGATGGAATCGGACCGGAAATTGTAGCACAGGCGAATAAAGTACTGGATCAGGTGGCGAAGAAATTCGGCCATGAAATAGAACGCAAGGAGATTTTGATGGGTGGCGCATCGATTGATGTGCATGGAGTACCGCTGACAGACGAGGCGATCGCGACAGCGAAGGCGGCAGATGCGGTTCTGATGGGTTCGATCGGCGGAGATACCAACACCTCCCCCTGGTACAAGCTCCCTCCGGAAAAGCGTCCGGAAGCAGGTCTGTTGAAGATCCGCAAAGCACTCAACTTATTTGCAAATTTAAGACCGGCTTATTTGTATCCGGAGCTTGCGGGCGCGTGCCCGTTAAAAGAAGAGATCAGCCAGGCAGGCTTTGACATGCTGATTATGAGAGAGCTGACCGGCGGTCTGTATTTTGGTGAGCGCCATACGACGACAGAAAACGGCGTGCGCAAGGCAGTCGATACCCTGACCTACACCGAAGAGGAAATCCGTCGAATCGCGATCAAGGCGTTTGACGTAGCACGCAAGAGAAAAGGAAAAGTGACGAGCGTGGACAAGGCAAACGTGCTGGATTCCTCGAGACTGTGGAGAAGCGTGGTGGAAGAGGTGGCAAAGGATTATCCTGACGTGGAGCTGTCCCATATGCTCGTGGACAACTGCGCGATGCAGCTGGTCAAAGATCCGGCGCAGTTCGATGTGATCCTGACCGAAAATATGTTCGGCGATATTCTTTCGGATGAAGCGAGCATGGTGACCGGCTCGATCGGTATGCTGTCTTCCGCAAGCTTAAACGATACAAAGTTCGGCTTATATGAGCCCAGTCACGGCAGTGCGCCGGATATCGCGGGCAAAGATCTCGCAAATCCCATTGCAACGGTGCTGAGTGCTGCCATGATGCTGCGTTACACATTTGATCTGGATAAAGAGGCAGACGCAGTGGAAGAAGCGGTTCGCAAGGTTCTGACAGAGGGCTATCGCACCGGAGATATCATGTCCGAGGGCTGTACACTGGTTGGATGCAGCAAGATGGGCGATCTGCTTGCAGAGAGAATTTAATTCATGACAATAGAATGTGAGGAACGAACAAATGAGAAGTGATAATGTAACAAAAGGCGTCCAGCAGGCACCGCACAGGAGTCTGATGAATGCACTGGGCATGACAGAGGAAGAAAAGAACAGACCGCTGATCGGTATCGTAAACTCCTATAACGAAATCGTGCCCGGACATATGAACCTGGATAAAATTACAGAAGCGGTCAAGCTCGGTGTTGCGATGGCTGGCGGCACCCCGGTCGTATTCCCGGCAATCGCAGTCTGCGACGGTATCGCGATGGGACATGTCGGCATGAAATATTCCCTCGTAACCAGAGACCTGATCTGCGACAGCACCGAATGTATGGCGATGGCACATCAGTTCGATGGTCTGGTATGCATCCCTAACTGTGATAAAAACGTGCCCGGTCTTTTGATGGCTGCGGCAAGACTGAATATCCCGACGATTTTTGTTTCCGGCGGTCCAATGCTGGCAGGACACCTGCACGGCAGAAAGAGAAGCTTATCTTCCATGTTTGAAGCAGTAGGCTCTGTGGCAGCAGGCACCATGTCGCTGGAAGAGCTGCAGGAATACGAAGAAAAAGTATGTCCGACCTGCGGTTCCTGTTCCGGTATGTACACCGCAAACTCCATGAACTGTCTGACAGAGGCGCTTGGCATGGGCTTAAAGGGCAACGGCACAATTCCGGCAGTATATTCTGCACGTATCCAGCTGGCAAAGCATGCCGGTATGCAGATTATGGAGCTGGTTCGCAAGGATATCAAGCCTCGCGACATCATGACAAAGGATGCGTTCTTAAACGCCCTGACCGTCGATATGGCGCTCGGCTGTTCTACAAACTCCATGCTGCATCTGCCTGCAATCGCGCATGAGGCAGGCGTAGAGCTGAACATGGAAATCGCAAATGAAATTTCTTCCCATACACCGAACCTGTGTCATCTGGCACCTGCAGGTCCGACCTACATTGAAGACTTAAATGAGGCTGGCGGCGTATACGCAGTTATGAATGAATTAAATAAGAAGGGACTGTTAAAGACAGACCTGATGACGGTAACCGGAAAGACCGTCGGCGAAAATATCGAAGCCTGTGTAAACCGCAATCCCGAAGTGATTCGTCCGATTGAAAATCCCTATTCTGAGACAGGCGGTATCGCTGTACTCAAAGGCAACCTGGCTCCGGATACCGGTGTTGTAAAGAGAAGCGCTGTTGTACCGGAAATGATGGTTCATGAAGGCCCTGCAAGGGTATTTGACTGCGAAGAGGACGCGATTGCTGCGATCAAGGGCGGCAAGATTGTTCCCGGCGATGTCGTTGTGATTCGTTACGAGGGACCCAAAGGCGGCCCCGGCATGAGAGAAATGCTGAATCCGACTTCTGCAATCGCAGGTATGGGTCTTGGTTCTTCTGTAGCCCTTATTACAGATGGACGTTTCAGTGGTGCATCCAGAGGCGCTTCCATCGGACATGTTTCACCAGAGGCAGCAGTAGGCGGTCCCATCGCCCTTGTTGAGGAAGGGGATATCATCAGCATCAATATTCCGGAAAATCGTCTGGATATGAAGGTTTCTGATGAAGTGCTGGCAGAGAGAAGGGCAAAATGGCAGCCCAGAGAGCCGAAGGTAACCACCGGATATCTGGCACGTTACCGGGAAATGGTAACCAGCGGAAACAGAGGCGCTGTACTCGAAATTAAGAAATAAGGATAAAAAGGGGAGGACGATATGGTTCGTACAGGTGCTGAAATCGTCATAGAGTGTTTAAAAGAACAGGGCGTGGATGTTGTGTTCGGATATCCGGGCGGCTCCATTTTGAATGTATATGATGCGTTATACAAGCATAGCGATGAGATTTTCCATGTGCTGACATCTCATGAACAGGGTGCTGCACATGCAGCAGATGGCTATGCGCGTGCAACCGGAAAAGTCGGTGTGTGTATGGCGACCAGTGGTCCCGGCGCGACGAATCTGGTTACCGGCATTGCGACCGCGTACATGGATTCCGTTCCGATGGTAGCGATTACCTGTAATGTAACGCTACCGCTTCTGGGAAAAGATTCCTTCCAGGAGGTCGATATCGCAGGCGTAACGATGCCGATCACCAAACACGGTTACATTGTAAAAGATGTCAATATTCTGGCAGACACGCTGCGCAAGGCATTTCACATTGCAAAATCCGGAAGACCCGGACCGGTACTGGTAGATATTACCAAAGATGTAACGGCAGCAAGCTGTGAATATACACCCAAAGAGCCGGAATCGGTTGAACGTGCCGGACATTACACGCAGGAAGATTTAGATGCCGCGCTGGAAGTGATTTCCAAGGCGAAAAAACCCTATATTTATCTGGGCGGCGGAGCGATTCTTTCCGGCGCTTCAGAAGAGGTGCGTGCCTTTGCCAAAAAACTGGATTCTCCGGTCTGTGATACCCTGATGGGAAAAGGGGCATATGACGGTTACGATCCGCTCTATACCGGTATGATCGGTATGCACGGCACAAAGACCTCCAACCTCGGAGTGAGCGAGTGTGACCTTTTGGTTGCACTGGGCGCGAGATTTTCTGACCGTGTCATCGGCAACGCATCCTTATTTGCAAAGAATGCAAAGATCCTGCATATCGATATTGATGCTGCTGAGATCAATAAAAATATCCATGCGGACGTGTCCATTGTCGGAGATCTGAAGGATGTTTTGACAAAGCTGATCGCACGGATGGAACAGATGCATCATCCGGAGTGGACGGCGCATATTCTGGAATTAAAAGAAAAGTATC
>ERZ779895.3947-NODE-3947-length-10806-cov-28.340061_pt1 | contig 10806 bp, 11 predicted proteins | sample MGYA00511093_ERZ779895 | MGnify/ENA primary metagenome ERZ779895 (study PRJEB29588, sample SAMEA2142970) | human gut metagenome | biome: human gut; feature: human-associated habitat; material: faeces | place: Denmark | collected 2008/2010 ... | reverse complement strand
AGTTTATTTTCAAATATTTAAGACTTTTGGGTACAAGAAATTGAAAAACTCAGATCGTGAAACTATGCTCCAGCGATTTGCTTTTCCGGTTGTAATGGAACACGACGCTGTCACCATAAGCCACCCAACGGCACTCCTCATCCGACACCCTCCAAGCGGCGGCGACCGTCGCGCACGCACCCTCATTATAGAACTTATTCAGGAATATTCCATCCCCCGCCTTCGCGACAGCCTCATATTCATTGTAGAAAGTCTCCCAAATGCCGTCAACCCACGCATCGAACTCCACGAATGAAGTGATCGCCCGCTTTCTTGGAATATGCCGGAGCAGGTACTTTGACCACTCTCTCGCAAAGAGGCCGCAACCGCCCGCCCCGTCCGACACAGCGATCAGATTGTCCGACTTGCAGAACGAGTCCTCGTTGGGAATATTATCATTCAACTTCGGGATGCTGACTCCGTAACTCATAACTGATTCGCAAGTGTGCTTGACAACGTTCCGATCTTCATCATCTTAACCAGACGCTCCATCCCGGCATTGACTCCCATCGCCTTGTAGCGGATGTCCGTCTGACGGTCTCCGAATATGCCTCTGATCTGCTCGTTGTAGTTCAGCGGCAGCAGGCTGGACATATTGAACAGCTTCTCCCCGTACCCGTTGCCGTTCAGCTCGCCGACCGTGGCCGGGAAAACGACCGACTCCGAATGCCCGGGCACGATGTGGATATTGAAGAACAGCACATTGCCATCGTTGGTGAACATCGATTTCAGTTGGTTGGACAGCTGGAGCATCTCATCGTCCGTCACTCCATTATATTCACCGTCCGTGATGTTGATGATGGTCGGCGGGTAGCAGTCCTTGTCGTGGTGATCCTTCATCCAATTGTCGAGCAGTCCCTCGGCGCGCCTCAACGCCTTGTCCATTCTTGTCCAGTTCCCGTCGTGCCGCGCTGTCATCCACTGCTTTCTCTCAACCTCTTTGACCGTGATTCCCTTTCTGGTCCGGACCTCCTCCTTCACCAGCCTCTTCTGGAACGGATTGTCCCGGATCTCCTCCGGACTGACGAAATCACGTCCCTCCAACGCCCCGTTCCACGCGCTGTAAGCCTCTGTCCCATAGCCGATAACAGCGATGTCGAAATAATGTCTGGTCTCGTTGTTCTTCACGCATCGCTCCACAAGCTCGTTGATCTGCGAATTGACAATCCTCGCCACTGCCTCCGACAAAGTCATATCCTCCCCGTTGAAAGTGGTCAGCCGCTTCATCGAAATGCTCTGATCCACAAGGAATATGAATGCGGTAGGATGCTCGCGGTCAACCCTCGCCGTGTAGGCGTTCTTGCTCTGCATCATCTGTGGCTGGCTTGGAATAGGGATTCCGAAATTGCCGATGTTGCGGATATATTTCAGCGGAATGAAGTTCTTCACTAGCACCTCCGCCTGATAGAACGGCTGCTCGTCAGCGTCGAGGTCGAAATGCTTGCGCGCCTTGACCGTCTTGAAATGAATATTCCTGAAATCGTCCAAGCCACCTCCGACCTGCGCCCCGTTGCGTGTGGCGTTACGGTCCGAGAATATGGTGTCCTCATCATAAATCACCTCCGGATCGATCTCCAGAATGACCGGATTGGAGATCCTGTTCTCGTTCATCGCCACGTACATCATCGGATGCTGCTCCGTGAAGCTGACGCGGACATAACGCTCAAGCCCGTCCCTCTCGTCCAGCGACCACGATGTAGAGCCCGGCCCGCCACCGCCCGGTTTCGGAATGGTTATTCCCCGCTCCTCGCAATCCTTCCACGAATATAATCCCCCGTTCTTGATGATGCTCTCAAGGTTATCGCGATCGGTGAAATGATAGAGTTTTGTTATCCTGTTCTGAGAAAGGATTGTCTCGAATTCCTTCCAGTTACTTCTTTTGCCCATAATTATGTCGGTTATTCTTGTCAAAATAGTTTCAGTTCATCCTGATTCACAGGCTCTTTGTCACCATACGGGTATATTCCTTCGGCATAAGCCTTGACCAGAAAAGCGTGTGACAGCGGCTTCCTCGGATCGTCCACATCGCAGTTGGTCTCGTAGTCCAGCAGCACGATCGTCTTGGTCTTGCTCGCCTCCCGAAGCCTTTCGATAATCCATGGCACCTTGTTCTCCAGCACCCATTTATATGTCGGCAGATAGATCTGCTTACGGGCCTCGACATAGCCCAGCAACTCCTTCCCGTACACTCCCTTCCTATGCCCCAACGGCCTTCCGAACCGCCGGACAGTCCGTTTGAGGTTCTTCATTGTGTCATTGAGAAACAGCGATGTGTCCACATCCGCCCCCTCAAACACCTTCAGTCCCTGCCAGACCGCCTCCACACAAGTAGCCGTGAACCCCTCGCTGAACGGCACCGGAATCCCCCCGTGCGGATAAAACGGACTCAGTTTCACCAAATCATCCCCCGCGTGACTCGTCACATCCGCGATCACCGCCCCAGGATACCTCCGCAGGATCGTCTCGAGTTTCTTACGTTTTGATTCGATAACTATCATAATGCGGAAAAATTATTCCAACTTTTTTCAAATATACAATGTCCATACTTTGCCGTCAGTTCTTTTTTAACACTTTCAAGCAAATAATCACATCCCGAGAAAGCGTAATTTTCGATTTCTGTCACACTATTTGGTATCGTTATACTTTCCAGACCAGTACAACCTTCGAAAGCACATTGTCCGATTTCCGTTAGGCCATCCGGTAATGCGATGCTTGTCAAACCAGTACAGCCTTTGAAAGCACCATCCCAAATCTTCTTCACACTATTCGGTATCATTATACTTTCCAGACCAGTACAACCTCTGAAAGCATTCCATCTGATTTCCGTTACGCTATCCGGTAATACGATGCTTGTCAAACCAGTACAGCCTTCGAAAGCACATTGTCCGATTTCCGTCAGGCCATCCGGTAATGCGATTCTTGTCAAACCAGTACAGCCTTCGAAAGCACCATCCCCAATCTTCTTCACGCTATCGGGTATCATTATACCTTCCAGACCAGTACAACCTCTGAAAACATTCCATCCGATTTCCGTTAGGCTATTCGGTAATACGATGCTTGTCAAGCCAGTACAGCCTTCGAAAGCACCACATCTGATTTCCGTCACACTATCTGGTATCACTATGTATGCCAGACCAGTGCAGCATCTGAATTCATTCCATCCGATTTCCGCCACACCATATAGTAATGCAATGCTTATCAGGCTACTGCAGTCTTCGAAAGCACCAGTCCCAATCTTCTTCACACTATCGGGTATCTCTATATATGCCAAACCAGTGCAGCCAGCAAAAGCTTTATGCCCGATCTCCGTCATACTATACGGTATCACTACGCTTGTCAGGCCAGTGCAGCCTCTGAAGGCACCATCCCCAATCTTCTTCACACTATCGGGTATCTCTATATATGCCAAACCAGTGCAGCCAGCAAAAGCGTCACGCCCGATCTCCGTCATACTATACGGTATCACTACGCTTGTAAGGCCAATGCAGCCTCTGAAAGCACCTTCCTTGATCTCTGTTATACTATCCGCTAACCCTACGTTCATCAGGCCTTTGCAACCAGCAAAAGCAAAACGCCCAATTATCTTCACGCCGTCCGGCATCGCTACGCTTGTCAGACCAGTGCAGCCAGCGAAAGCACCACGCCCGATTACCGTTATACTATTCGGTATTACAATGCTTGTCAAACCGGAGCAGCCCTCGAAAGCAGAATCGGCAATTTCAATCATATTATCAGGAATCAGCAAATGAGTAAGGCTTTTACACCCCTTAAAAGTGCTGTTACTGATTCTCATAACGCCATTAGGTATCTCTATACTTTCAAGACTTTGACACCCCTCAAAGGCATATGCACCGATTCTTGTAGTACTTGCAGGTATAACAACACTCGTAAGAGCACGACATCCTCGAAAAGCAGAGTATCCTATTCTTGTACACCCATCAGGTATCACCAATCTCGTCATATATTCACATGCAATAAAATGCGTAAAACGAGAACGACTATAACCACAAAAAGCATAATTGCTAATAGTAACAATCCCTTTTCGCACATAGTATTCACCTTTCAAACTAAAATTGGCCTTTAAAAGTCGTTTCCAGTCTTTGCTATATTTGACACCTAATTCATCCTCTACTGCTACATCTAGGTCTTCTTTTGTAACTTTGGTTGAAAATGGATTTGAGGCATATTCTGGTTTAGTGGATATTTCATTCTTAATATTTTCAGGCAAATTACACCCCCCAAAAGCATCTCGCCCTATCGTTATTACGCTGTTGGGAATCTCAACATTTACCAAACTTGAACATTCACTGAAAGCATATGCTCCAATTTTCAACACACCATTAGGAATCATTATGCTTGTCAAGCCTGTGCATCCACTGAAAGTCCATCCACCAATTTCAGTCACACTTTTAGAAATTTCTATATTTGTCAGGCCAGTACACCAACTGAAAGCATAAGCACCAATTTCAGTCACGCTATCTGGTATCTTTATGCTTGTTAAGCCATAGCACCCACTGAACGCATTCTTACCGATTACTGTTACTCCGTTCGATATCTTAACGCTTTCTATATCATCGCAATGAGAGAAAGCACTGTCCCCAATTTCTATTACACTACCAGGTATCTCAATGCTTGTCAAACCAGAACGACCAAAATACTCTCCTGATTCGTCCATAGAGCCAAAAGCCATATAGCCAATTTTTGTCACACTACTAGGAATCACTACGTTTTTCAGCATTGAACACCCACTGAAAGCGTAATCACAAATGCAGACAGAACCTTTTCGAATATGATATTCACCTTTAATATGTTCAGGAGCTTTCAGAAGTCGTTTTCTGTCTTTGCTGTACTTGACTCCATATTCATCCTCAATGACTTCGGCCAAGTCTTCATATGTTACTTCACTGGAGATCTCAATTGGGACATACTCTGGTTTAGAAACAGAAAAGAGTCTAAATGAAGCCATTGCAAGAGTCTTCGTAGCGTACACAAGAAGAAATATGTACAGAAGAGTATTAATTTCGGAGTCTTTCATCAGGGGCTTCAGGGCTGTCAGAAGCTTGCTCTGGCTCAGGTCACGGTAATCGTCGGCCGAGAAAAGCAGACGGTCGGAGGATCCATATTCATCAAACAGAGATGGGGACAGGGAGATCGCTTTCAGGGAGAGGGCTATGGTGGCCAAGGCGAAGTCGTCTATCGTCTCGTCAAAATCATCCTTTGTCCTTAACGGGTGGCTGAAATCCTTGGTGCCGATTGTCGGAGAGGTCTGGCCTTTCATTGCCGGGACGAACATTCCGTCATAGTCTATCAGCGTGAGTGAGCCGTCGGGACGGACCATTATGTTGTCCGGCTTGATGTCGCCGTGAGCAAATGGCTGTGAACGGAGCCAGGCAGCCATCTTGCAGAAACGGTAGCAGAGCATAGACATCGCATAGTTGTCGTATAGGTTCTCCGCAATGTAACGATCCATTGTCTCGCCCTCTATCCAGTCCATCAAAAGGACAGGGAACTCGTGATCATCACCATCACAATCAACGAAGAGTTCCTTTTCCAAATACTTTACAGATGTGACATAGGTGGAATCCACCGACTCCAGCTCATCCGCGATCTGGCGGTAGGCCTCCGCCCTCCCATCCTGATCCTCTGTGAAGCACTTGAGAGCATATTCCTTACCCGTGCTCTCATCCTTCATCTTGAACACCACCGCGAACGCCCCGCTGCTCCGCATCGGCTCACCGTGGTCATCCTGCACCGACACAAGGTGCGACAGCTGGTCAAGATTGCCCGCCGGGTCCTGCATCGCACGGACATATTCTGATATTAATGGATATTGCATATTCGTCATCAGTTTCAGTCTTATTCAATAGTTCTTTTCCGCCGCTTCCCGCCATCCTCAAAACTTCCACGCTAAGATAATAACATTTCAGCGCAATTGATTCTTTAAGTGGTCACCGTATATCATTTTTCTTGCCGAAATCATAAAGCGGATGACATTTTATTTCCAAAAAGCATTATATTTGCATTGCTTTAGAAATATATTGCCGTGGTGAGTTATTTAGAGTTTAGGGAAAAGTTGTTGCCTGAAGGATGTTTTTCCGTTCATCAGGCAAGGGCGTTTTTCCCTTCATTCGACAGGAATAATCTGACCAGATGGGCACGGAAGGGGATGTTGATAAAATTACGGCAGGGATGGTACGCATTTCCAGAGTTGTTGCAGCGTCCTGATTTCTCACGCTATGTGGCCTGCCGCGTCTATCGTCCATCATATATCAGTCTTCACACGGCGTTGAGCATATACGGGATGATTCCTGAGGCTGTCACGAGCATCACGTCAATATCGACATTGAAAACGGCACGATTTGAAAACAAGTTCGGGCAATATTCCTATCAAAATGTCAAGCCTGAACTATTCTTCGGCTATAAGCCTGTGGAGCTTCCAATCAACACGGCCTTGATTAATGCCCCGAAACAGACTTGGCTGTTGGCGCAACCTGAAAAAGCTTTGCTGGATCTGCTCTATCTCTATCCGTTTTACGACAACAACACTGAGTTGGAGCAGCTCCGCTTGGACGAAGCCTATATGACTGAAGAACTGGATCTTGAAAGACTCAAAGAATATCAACAGAGAATCAGCAGCAAGGCACTGGACAGAAGAATCAAGAAACTATTAAGAATATACGATTTATGATTGACTTGAATTACATTAACAGTTATTTTCCGTCTCAGATAGCATCAAACGCCGCCTTTCAGAAGCATATTCTCAAGGAATATATTCAACTGATGGTGCTTGACCATCTTGCCACAACGCCATACATCAGCAAACTGGCATTCATTGGTGGCACAAACCTACGCCTCATCAAAGGAATAGACAGGTTCTCGGAGAATCTCGACTTCGACTGCAAGGACCTCACGGAGCAGAAATTTGTTGAAATGACTGACGGCGTGATCACTTTTTTGAGACACAGTGGTCTGAATGTTGAGACTCGTGACAAGGCAAATTCCAAGTTGACCGCTTTCAGAAGGAACATATTCTTTCCTGAATTTCTCTTTGAACTTGGATTGACAGGTCATAGAGAGGAGCGTTTCCTATTGAAGATTGAGGCGCAGAACCAAGGTGTCGCATACCCGATTGAGATGCGGCATGTACAGCGATGTGGATTTTTCTTCTCACTAGCGGTTCCACCGGATTCCGTATTGCTCGGTATGAAACTATCCGCACTGCTCGCAAGGGCAAAAGGCCGTGACTTCTATGATTGTATGTTTTTGATGCAACAGACCAAGCCTTCGTATGAGTTTCTGAAGGAAAGAGCCGGAATATCAAACACTGATGATTTGAAAAAAGCCATCACGGACAAGTTAGCCACAATTGACCTGAATGTGAAAAAGCGTGATTTCGAGCACCTGCTGTTCAACACACATTCCGCTGACAGGATACTCCTTTTTCCCGAATTCGTAGAAGGCAATTTGTGAACAATGTGTCACATTCGCAAGAAAAAGACGGAAGAAAGAGACACGGTTCTATTGATAAAAAGATTGATATACATTTTATAATCACGATTCAAATATAATATGTAACTTTGTATTTAACGCTATCTATAATCGAATACAATATGGCATATTTGAATTGTGTTAATTGCTGTTTTTAGAAGAATAAGAGCATGTGAAACTGTACGTATCGACCAGAATATCGACAATATGTGGATTATACTTGAAGTCAAATCAAAGTGTAAGCAGAACATGAATATCAGAAAAGGCAAGGCTACATGACAGTAGCAGAAAACGTTGATTAATAGCACTTATAGATGAAGGTGTAATCCAACATATCGGTCATGATAAGGGTGAATATTGTAAATACTTAACATCAAAAGATTAGCATGTGTATTACTCCTGTACATCTTGATATTAAACAGCAACGAAAATAACTCAACCACCAAATATGGAACCAGAAATTAAGAAAGCATTTATATCCTATGCTTGGGATAGTGAAGAACATAAAAATTGGGTATTAAAACTCGCATCCGATTTACGACGCCACGGAATTGATGCAATACTAGATCAATGGGATGCAAGGTTAGGCAACGATCTCTCATTCTTTATGGAACAGGGGCTCACAACATCTCATTTTGTGTTATGCATATGTAGTGACAAATATATTGAAAAAGCTAATGCAGGAATAGGAGGGGCCGGGTATGAAAAACGAATCTTAGCAGCAGAAATGATGAATGGTAGTAATAAGCGATTTATTATTCCTGTAATCAAGGGAAATACCCAAGTGTATAAAGTTCCAACATTTCTGTTGGGATTGAAGTATGTGGATTTTGATAATGGTCCGTATTTTAATAACTATCAAGAACTGATAGAACGTATTTATGATGAAGATGTAAAGAAAAAGCCACCGTTAGGATGCAGTCCATTTGCATCAACATCTATATCTGACCAGATAACAACAAAGTTGAATATAGAGAAAATAGAGTTTCAAAATCCCGCTTTTGAAGGTAAAGCATCTTTTGACTATAAGAGAAATAGTGGCATCTATACCATAGGTGAAGGTGCCTATATATTTGTTACTCATTGGAGTGAATGTGGAAATAATTCTATTCATTGTTATAGAGATTACATATATAGATTAGGATACAACCCTAATTACAAGGATTTTCCATTCCCCGATGAGTTCATCAGTTTTGACTTTAGTTCTCGAGTCAAGTCTGTAAATGTTGGAGAAATAGTATTATTGGAGAATCATAATCATAAATTTGCAGCACTTAGGATTACCAAAGTTGTTAGAAAAATTGAAGATATTAACCATTTGTTAGAATTTGAATACAAAATTTATAGGAATGTGGAGAGCCAGTGAGTATAATAGCAAGAATAAAAGCAAGAATGTAGTATATTCAGATTAAGCGACTAAATTAGTGCCTGGAGATAATCTCTCCGATAAGGTAAAAAAAATTCACCAAACCAAATAAGATAGTTAATGACAAATGCCTAAGGTAAAAGTAAAACAGAATTTAGCTAAACCTATTAACAATAAAGATATAATGACTAAAACGCCATCTGTGATTGACAAAACACCTGGTGCTAAAACAGAATCAATTCCTCAATTGGGCGACCCTATTGGCAAACGTGTATCTGGAATATACATGCTTCTTGTTAATGAAGTTGAGAGTAACGTAAAGAAATACAAATATCGCCTGAAAGATTCAAAGGGAAGAGAATATAGAGTCGTGTGCAAAAAGTTCTATAAAGTCGGACAAATCATACCATGTCTTGTTCTCACTATCATATCTAAAAATGGGGTTAAAGCAAAAGTAATTTCTATGGGAAGTAAAAGAAGAAGACGTCATAATTACACAGGTACAAAGCATAGTAGTTCGTTTCCTTCTCCATGCAAAGGAGATCATTTTCACTTGATATATACGCCTATGGGCAACAAGCGTTAAAGCATAGGGATTATTTCCGATATGAAGTGATTATCACCTCATGCACTTTATATTGGCTTTGCCTTAAGTTTGTCATTAATTATTAATTATGGTAATTATATACGAGTTGACTACAAAATCTTGTAAGTAGTTAATTATTAATTTGTTTTGCAGTAATCAATTTATTGTTTGCAATTATTTGATTGCTAACACGATACGCCAAAAGTTAGTCAACAGGTATATATATATCCCATAATAAATCACATCTGAGTCACAGGAATCGATAGTTCCATTTCTTTCAATAAAGACTCTACGCTTTCCTTGGTTTTTGGATTCCTCACATATACTCCCTTCAATAGTTTAACAGGTAAATGTAGCTCTCTATAATACACGATACAGCCATCGCTCCTGTAACGGGAGCATTCATTGTCGATTATAGTGAATACGTTTGATGGAAACAATCCTGTCTTTATTATAGCATCTTTATAATCGCCTACAATAGAATTATACACCGGCTTGGGTAATGATATAATCGCGCGAGTTTCCTCTTCCTGACTATAGCCTTTAGATCCTTTGATCAGTGGAGCCACAAATGAAAGCATTGCAAAAGCTATAAGGTTGACAAAAACTTGAGGGTACTCCGACAATAATCCAAAGGCAAACTCTTTATGAGGGCCACTAAGAAGGCCATAACCCATTTTTGTATATTCTTGGCGAATCATCTCAACTATTTCTTCGTCAGGATCTTCATCCACATATAAACACGACGATAGCCTTAATAATGGAGCATCAGGAATCTTTGCAGGCTGAGTATTATCTATTGCCATTACTATACCATCGTTTTTAGCGTATTCATTCCACATATATTCATTATTGGGACGGGAGGTAAATGATACTATGTACGGGAAGGGAAGATTTGCATTCCCTTCAATCATATTCCAATCAAATAAGGCCGCAATTTGCCTATCAGGCTGAAGATCTTTTTCAACTTGAGGTAGCAGCCTCTTTATTGTCTCTATTCCTAATTTAAATTCCTCTTTATCCGCAAAACAGTCATACCGCGTAGCCCAGAAGCAAATCTGCGACTGAATTTTTGCATCTCGAAGAATGCTCATTAATGCGGCTAACGAAGTATAATGGTATAACATATCTGTCTATAAATAACAATCATACGTGGCTAAATTACAAATAAAATCTGGTAACATCACAACAGCTTTGGAAAAATAATCACTGGAAGGATGTATCTGCAAAAAGAAAATTCCATATTTTGGGAATTACTTGTATATTTGCATTAGGAAGTTACGAAAAGAGTGTAATTTATTGGAAATGAGCGTAGGTTAATTGCTCT
>ERZ779895.3946-NODE-3946-length-10809-cov-6.895016_pt1 | contig 10809 bp, 9 predicted proteins | sample MGYA00511093_ERZ779895 | MGnify/ENA primary metagenome ERZ779895 (study PRJEB29588, sample SAMEA2142970) | human gut metagenome | biome: human gut; feature: human-associated habitat; material: faeces | place: Denmark | collected 2008/2010 ... | reverse complement strand
CGCTTTTCTTCCCTCGGTAGAACCGAGGGTTTATTTCCACGTCTAAAGACACCAAACAAATATCCTGCCGATCAGATCGGCAGGATATTATTTTATCTGTTAAGTTTTTATCTTCTGTTTCGGCGGCTGGAACCCGAGACTATTATGAGCAGTCTTAAAAACTGCATAAGAGTCACGGCAAGTGCCGCAACATATGTCATAGCGGCGGCGCTGAGCACCTTTTTCGCGCCCACAAGTTCGTCTGCTGACAATATATTGCAAGACTTGATACTTTCGAGCGCGCGTCGGCTCGCATTGAACTCGGTCGGCAGCGTTGCAAGCTGGAACAGCACACAAAGACCGTAAAGCGCAACTCCTATATATGCTATCATTGTAAATATCTCGCCCATATAGGACAAAGCAATGCCTAAAATTATCAACGGTATCGAAAGCTTCGAGCCAATGTTTGTGATCGGTATTATCGCTGCCCTGAATTTTATGGGCGCATACCCTTTGGCGTACTGCACAGCATGCCCTGCCTCATGGCAGGCAACGCCTATAGCCGCGACCGACGTGCTGCTGTAAACGCCGTCGGACAGCCTTATCACATTTGTCCTCGGGTCGTAGTGATCGGTCAGATTACCTGCCACACGCTCAAACGTCACGCCCGATACGCCGTTGCTTTCAAGCACACGCCGCGCCGCATCAGCAGCTGTAACGCCCCTGTATGATAAAACCGAGGAATACTTTTTAAATGAAGAATTGACCAAAGCGCTCATTGCAAGCGAAAAGATCACCGCAGGAAGAACGAGTACTATATATGTCCAGTCGATATACATAAAGACACCTCTTTATCAGCAAAACTCTATGCCGTTTTCACTCATGGTCTTTATTTTAGCCAGAGACTCCACCCTATATCCGCGGCTTCTTACAATTTCTCCGCCGTTCTGATATGATTTTTCGATCACTATACCGCATCCGGCGACCTTTGCACCTGCCGATTCGACTATCTCTATAAGACCTATAAGCGCATTGCCGGTGGCAAGGAAGTCGTCTATTATAAGCACATTGTCGTTTTCGTTTATGTACTGCTTTGACACAAGTATCGTGTTTTTTGTGCCGTGGGTATAAGACTCTACCTCGGCTGAATAACAGCTTGCCGAAATATTGCTGGAACGGCTCTTTTTCGCGAACACTACCGGCACGCCGAAATACTGCGCGGTCAGGCAGGCAATGCCTATACCCGACGCCTCAATGGTCAGTATCTTTGTGATATTACTGTCAGAAAAGAGCCTTTTGAACTCTTTGCCGAGCTCGCACAGGAACATAACGTCTATCTGGTGGTTCAAAAAGCAGTCAACCTTTAAAATGTTGCCATCCAGTACCTTTCCTTCGCTTTTTATCTTTTCTTCAAGCAATTTCATTAAATATTATCCCCTTTATCGTGTTTCAGTACTGCGTGACGCCCTCAAAAATGAGCTCGGCATTTCCGGTAAGGTAAACCTCACCGTCCGCACAGCAGACCTTCAGATCACCGCCCGGCACCTTGACCGTTACGTCCTCGCCCTCTTTGCATATACCCTTTCTGACCGCAGCTGCAACGGCAGCCGAAGCACCGGTGCCGCAGGCAGGCGTTTCACCGTTTCCGCGCTCGTAAACACGCATTTTGAGAAGCCGGCTGTTTACCACCTTTACAAACTCCGTGTTTATTCTCTCCGGAAAGATCGGCGCGTTTTCAAAGAGCGGACCTATGCTTTCCATATCGATATCATCCACATTGTCGGAGAACACCACGCAATGCGGATTGCCGACCGAAAGGCAGGTCACACTGTATTCTTTTTTTCCGATACATATAGGATAATCTATCATGCTCTCAATGTCAACACTTGCCGGCAAAGATTTTGCTTTAAAATCAACCTTTCCCATGTTTACGGTCACAGCTCCGACAAGACCGTTGACCGTGTAAAGGTGCAGTTTTCTTATTCCGCTTGCCGTTTCTATGGTCAGATCGTTTCCCTTTACATAGCCTTTGTCATGCAGCAGCTTTCCGACACAGCGGATGCAGTTTCCTGCCATCTTGCCTTCGGTGCCGTCGCTGTTGAATATACGCATTTTAGCATCGGCGACAGACGAGCCTTCAATAAGCACAATGCCGTTTCCGCCTATTCCTTTGTGCCGGTCGCAAAGGCTTATGCAGAGTGATTCCGGGCAGGTTATCTTACCGTCAAAGTTTTCTATGAATATATAGTCGTCGCCCGTTCCCTGCATTTTCGTAAAACCGACCTTGGGGTGAGAACTGCGCATGTGATTTATGTCAACCAATTCGGTGTTTTCTTCGGTAAACCTGCTCGCCACGACATCAGCCATAACGTTTGCGGTGTCAAGGGATGTGAAGCATGCTATCGCAAGCTGCCTTGCGCGGTGCTGAAGGCGTATGTAATCGTCAAGCGTTGAGTCGTAAAGTGCGCCTGTATAAACTATATAGCTTACCTTTCCGCTTTCAAGCAGCTTGAAAGCGTTGTCGCTCTCCTTCATGCTTTTTACGGTTTCAACATCTATTCCGAGCGGACGTATGGCATCGGCGGTATCGGGCGTTGCAAATATCTTCATGCCGAGATCGCTGAGCTTTTTGGCAAAGGTAAGAAGATCGGCATAGTCATGCTCGTCGACGCTTATAAACACGCCGACATCGCGCTTTACGGTCGGCAGCTTCACATTAAGTCCGGCAGAGGTAAGTCCTTTAAACAGCGCCTCGTTGAGCGTTCTGCCGACACCCAGCACCTCTCCGGTAGACTTCATTTCCGGTCCCAAGGTCGAGTTCACGCCGCTTAGCTTCTCAAACGAAAACACCGGCACCTTTACCGCATAATAAGGCGGCGTTTTATAAAGACCGGTCCCGAAGCCCAGAGACACGAGATCCGACCCTGTCATGACCTTTGAGGCAAGCTCGACCATGGGCACACCGGTCACCTTGCTTATATAAGGGACTGTCCTCGACGCCCGCGGGTTGACCTCTATGACATACAGCTCGTTTTTGAAAATAAGGTACTGTATATTGACAAGACCTTTGGTGCCGAGGGCAAGCGCCAGTTTTTCGGACGACGCACAGACCGTGTTTATCATTTTATCATCGAGCGAATACGGAGGGTATACGGCTATTGAATCGCCGCTGTGTATACCGGCACGCTCGACATGCTCCATAATGCCGGGAATGAGCACATTTTTCCCGTCCGATATGACATCTACCTCAAGTTCCGTTCCCATCATGTATTTGTCCACAAGGACTGAATTATCGGGATTGCCCTTTAATATGATATCCATGTAGGTCTCGACTTCGCTGTCGTTATATACTATCTTCATGTTCTGACCGCCGATAACATAAGACGGGCGCAGCAGAACGGGATATGTCAGCTCATGTGCGGCTATGATTGCCTCTTTTGCGGTCTTAACACCGTAACCGGACGGTCTTTTTATTGAAAGCCGACCCAACAGCTCGTCAAATCTCTTTCTGTCCTCGGCTATGTCGATTCCTTCCGCCGACGTGCCGAGTATCGCGATTGAGTTGTCATGAAGATATTCTGTGAGCTTTATAGCAGTCTGACCGCCGAAGGCAACAACCACTCCCACCGGCTGCTCAGCCTTTATAACATTCATGACATCTTCCTCGCAAAGAGGCTCAAAATACAGCCTGTCAGCCGTGTCGTAGTCGGTAGAGACAGTTTCCGGATTGTTATTGATTATAACAACATCGTAGCCCTGCTCTCTCAAGGTCCATACGCAGTGCACCGATGAATAGTCGAATTCAATGCCCTGACCTATCCTTATAGGTCCCGAGCCCAAAACAATAACGGTCGGCTTACCGCTCTTTTTGAAGGAACGCGATTCGCATTCGCTGTCATATGTCGAATAAAAATAAGGCGTCTCGGCGTCAAATTCGGCGCCGCAGGTATCGACCATTTTATATGACGCATGAAGCTTCGGCAGGTCGCCTATACCGGTAAGCTTTTTTATCGAAACGTCGGGATAACCAAGCTTTTTGGCTGTCAGATACTGCTCATCGGTGATCTGCTTTTCCTTTATCGATTTTTCAAAATCAGCGAGCTTTTTTAGCTTGCACAGGAAAAAGCGGTCGATTTTAGTGATATCGTGAATTTCTTCGACCGTCACGCCGCTTTTCAGCGCCTCAAACACGGTAAATAGCCTTTGATCGTCACGTTTTTTAAGGCGTGACATAAGCGGATCTTTATCCTTAGTAGGCTTATTAAGATCAACAGCGCCTATCTCTGCGCCGCGCACCGCCTTCATCAGTGCCGCCTCAAACGACGGCGCTATAGCCATGACCTCGCCGGTAGCTTTCATCTGAGTGCCGAGCGTCCTGTCTGAATTATAGAATTTATCAAAGGGCCACTTCGGCAACTTTACGACCACATAATCGAGCGCAGGCTCAAAGCAGGCGCAGGTCTTGCCGGTTATGTCGTTTTTGATCTCGTCAAGCGTAAATCCCAGCGCGATCATAGTGGTGACCTTTGCTATAGGATATCCTGTTGCCTTGCTTGCAAGCGCAGAGGAACGCGACACACGAGGATTTACCTCAATGACCGAATATTCAAAACTGTCCGGGTCAAGTGCAAACTGGCAGTTGCAGCCGCCGACTATTCCAAGCTCGGAAATTATATCGAGCGACGCCGACCGCAGCATCTGAAACTCCTTGTCCGACAGGGTCAGTGCCGGCGCAACGACTATGCTGTCGCCGGTGTGTATGCCTACCGGATCGAAATTTTCCATGCTGCAAACGGCAATGACGTTGCCGGCAGAGTCACGCATGGTCTCAAACTCTATTTCCTTCCAGCCGAAAATATATTTTTCAACAAGTATCTGGCCAATAGGCGAAAGCTCAAGACCGGTCGCGGCTATGACCCGGAGCTCTTCTGAGTTATTTGCCACTCCGCCGCCCGAGCCGCCGAGGGTAAACGCCGGTCTTACTATGACCGGATAGCCTATGCTTTCGGCTATTTCAAGCGCTTTATAGGTGTCGTTTGCAATATCCGACGGTACGGTCGGCTGACCGAGCTTCTGCATGGTCTCCTTGAACAGCTTGCGGTCCTCCGCCCTGCTTATCGCTTTGGCATCGGTACCGAGCAGACGCACGCCCGAAGCCTCAAAAAAGCCATCTTTCGCAAGCTGCATGGCTATATTCAGTCCGGTCTGACCGCCGAGACCGGCAAGCACGCTGTCAGGCTTTTCCTTCAAAATGATTCTCTTTACCGTTTCCGCAGTCAGCGGTTCGAGATATATCTCGTCCGCAAGTGCTTTATCGGTCATTATTGTGGCAGGATTGGAGTTTACAAGCACCACTTCTATGCCAAGCTTTTTGAGCACGCGGCAGCACTGCGCTCCGGCGTAGTCAAATTCGGCTGCCTGACCTATCACGATAGGTCCGGAGCCTATTACAAGCACCTTTTTTATACTTTTGTCAAGAGGCATTTTACCGTTCCTCCATTAATTTAATGAATTTATCGAACAAAAACGAAGTGTCTTTGGGTCCCAAGCAGGCCTCCGGATGGAACTGCACCGAAAGCGCATTCAAATCCTTGTAATCGACGCCCTCGCATGTGCCATCGTTGGCGTTTACAAAGCTTAGTGAACCTTTGCCCTTTATGCTGTCGGCTATGACCGAGTAGCCGTGGTTCTGACTTGTTATATATGTACGGCTGTCGCCGACCTCTTTGACCGGCTGGTTTACGCCTCTGTGACCGTACCTCATTTTTTCGGTCTTACCGCCTGCGGCAAGCGCCATGAGCTGGTGTCCCAAGCATATACCGAACATCGGCACCGTTCCAAGAAGCTTTTTTATTTCTTTTATACATCCCGTATTTTCGGCAGGGTCGCCCGGACCGTTCGAAAGCATTATACCGTTGGGCGAAAGCTTTAAGACCTCGTCGGCTGAAGTGTCTGACGGCACCCTTATTACGGTGCAGCCGCGCAAAAGCAGCTCACGGATTATATTTTCCTTTGCGCCGTAATCGTAAAGCACTACTTTGTATTTTTCATTATTTGCTTTATATACCGATGTCTCCTTGCATGTGACGCTTTTAACGGCATTTTTGACCGAATAATTATTTACAGCCTCGGTACAAACGGACAGACTGTCGGATATGACCGCGTTCATAACGCCGTGCTCGCGTATTATCTTAGTGACCGCACGCGTATCAATACCGCAAAGTCCGATAATACCGTGCCGCTTCAGATATGTGTCAATATCACCGCCGCTTCTGAAATTGGACGGCATATCGCACCATTCCCTTACTATGTATCCCGAAACAGAGCATTTGCCCTCGGCGTCGTCCTCTATAAATCCGTAATTACCTATCAGCGGAAAGGTCTGCATAACTATCTGTCCGAAATAGCTCGGATCGGTAAGAGTCTCTATATATCCGCACATCCCCGTTGTGAAAACAAGCTCGCCGACCGTTGAGCCTTCGGCTCCGAATGAGTACCCTTCAAAAATATCTCCGTTTTGAAGAACAAGATACGCTTTTTTCATCTGTCTTGCACCTCTTTGTATATTAATGCATTATCTATGTATAATTATTACTTATATTACGGCATTTGTCAAGTAAATTGTTATAATTTTTTTGTTGTTTACATATTATATTTTTCATGTGTCGGTAATTGTAAATTATCTGTTGCGGCACTTGAAAACACTGTCGGCTTGTGTTAATATATATTCGTTGCGGTCATACAGATCGGACGAATACCACAAAGCCCTTTAAAATGGGTAATCATGTTCAGAATGGAGAACAGTGAAAATGAAAGCAGATGTAGTTATTGTCGGTGCAGGTCCTGCCGGTATCTTCACGGCTATTGAGATGCTGAAGCTCGGCAGCCACAGGAAAATAGTCATTGTAGAAAAGGGACAATCGGTCGAAAAGCGCCACTGTCCGAAATCGGTCACGAAGCACTGCATGAACTGCAAGCCGTTTTGTCATATAACAACAGGCTTTTCGGGAGCCGGTGCATTTTCTGACGGAAAGCTGTCGCTCAGCTACGAGGTCGGCGGCGATCTGCCCACACTTATAGGCGAGGACACCGCTCAGGAGCTTATAGATTATGCCGACCGTATATACCTCGAATTCGGCGCTGACGAGCATGTCGAGGGTCTCGGAAATACCGAGGAGGTCAAAAAGATACGCAAGCGCGCCATTCAGGCAGGTCTTAAGCTGGTTGACTGCCCTATCCGTCACATGGGCACCGAAAAGGCTCAGAATATATATCTTTCGATAGAAAAGCATCTTTTAAACAACGGTGTTGAAATACTTTTCGGCACCGAGTGCACCAATCTTAAATTTGAGGGCAACAAGTGCTGCGGCATTTACGCCTCTGACGGAAAAAATGATTTTGAGATCGACGCCGAAAGCACGATAGTTGCGACCGGACGCCGCGGTGCTGACTGGCTTGAGAAGCTGTGTGCCGAGCACAATATCGCCCATCAGCCCGGCACCGTTGACATCGGCGTGCGCGTCGAGGTCAGAAACGAGATAATGGAGACCGTAAACAAAGTCCTTTACGAGTCCAAGCTGATAGGATACCCGAAGCCGTTCAAAAATAAGGTGCGTACCTTCTGTCAGAACCCCGGCGGCTTTGTAAGTCAGGAAAACTATGACAACAATCTCGCCGTTGTAAACGGACATTCCTACAAGGATTACAAATCCGAGAATACCAACCTTGCAATTCTTTGTTCGCATAACTTCAGCGTTCCCTTCAATCAGCCCATCGAATATGCGCAGAAGGTCGGCGAGCTGACCAACATGCTCGGTGCGGGACATATACTTGTACAGCGCTACGGCGATATACTTGACGGAAAGCGCACGTGGCAGAAGGAACTGGCTCATGCGAACTTAAAGCCTACGCTGCCCGATGCCGTTGCCGGCGATATAACAGCTGCTATGCCCTACCGTGCAATGATAAACATAATCAACTTTATACAGGCTATGGATCATGTTGTGCCGGGCTTTGCTTCGACCGAAACACTGCTGTATTCACCTGAGCTCAAGTTCTACAGCAACCGTGTGAAGATGGATGAATCGCTTTCGACCAGCGTTGAAGGGCTTTACTGTCTCGGCGATTCGAGCGGCTGGACAAGAGGCCTCATGATGGCTTCGGTCATGGGCGTTCTCATGGGCAGAAAGCTTGTAGAAAAAGAAAACGCGAAATAACCACAAAGCCCCTGCGATTTTATTGAATTTTTAAACAGGCAGTAACCGATCTTTGTACTTGACCGGAACTGCTGACCGTTATAATCCACTAAGATTCAAAGCGACCGCGCATGCGTTCGCTTTTTTGATGCACTAAAATAAGTTTTGCTATATTCGTAAAACAGCCCCCAAACCTCCGGCATCCTGACATGCCGTTAATACTAAGCAAAAATCCCACCACAGTTGTGGTGGGATTTTTTGAAGACTCAGTATTTATCAGGCACAACAAAATAAATTTTAATTTTGTTTTCAGTCTAAATCGAGTGTGAAAACCTCCAATTCGCGTTCTTTAACTCTTTTTACAAAGTCCGACTCACTTGTCACCGGCTCTTTTGAGCACATCCCTGCAAGCTTTCTTTTGCCTTTTCCGGAATGATTATCCGATCCGGCGAATTCAATCAGACCATAATTATCGGCATACAGCTTTGCCATCTTATTTTCCGGTTCATTTCTGCTTGCATTAATCACTTCAACACCGTGGACACACCTCGGATATAATCTGATGTGATCAATATATGGGGCTTCGCGGTAAGGGTGGGCTTGAACAACAAGTGCACCGTTTTTCATCATAAACAGAAGTTCTTTTGTCTTATCCATTTTCATAATCCCGGCATTGGCAAGGAACCATTCCTTGTCAAGACCGTAAATTAAAAAATCGGTGCCGCGGTATGAAATTTCGATACCGCAGAAAACTTTTATACCAAGCTTCTTTCCAACTTCCAAACCGTTTTCATAGTCTGAAAAGTAGAAATTGATTTTCTCCTCGTAAGACTTTGACGCATCAATATTGATATTTCCGTCAAGGAAGTGATTCGTGATAAACACGCCGTCATACCCGATCTCTTTGTAAAACCTCAGGCTTTCCTCCACTCCGGCACACGCACATTTGCTTACCGGTGAGGTGTGAAGATGCATTTCATACCTATACATAATATCTCCTCAAACAATTTTATTGTTATTTATTGCTCTGCCTGCTTTTTGGATATCTTATTAAATCATGCTCGTAAACTCTTTCCTTGAACTTCCTGTCCTGATAATGATTGAAACCCAAATGCTCGTACTTCTGCATTTTCAATACTCCGTCAGTTGATACAATGCACGGAACCCCAAGTTCATCTGCTTTATCAAATGCAATTTGAACTAATTTCCTCATATATCCTCTATTCTGATATTCTCTTTTCACTACTAACATTTCAATTTGAATATATTTTTTGTTTTCCTTTTTCAGCCTGCTCTCCAATGATTCCCCAGACGATTTCATATCTTTAATAAACTGAATCGCTCCTCTGATTCCCATCCCTTTTATGCTGCCGATAATTAAATCCATCATTCCTGAAAAGCTCACTTTACTTGCAGGCTCTGAAATCATTAAATACCCCTCTTGCCTGTCGCTTATTGTATATAACCAGCCGCTCTTAATTCCAGCCAATGCAAAGCCCTTCATATAGCTTTCGATCCCTTTTTTGCCCTTGCACATATAATAGAGGCCTTCTCAGTATCTTCATACTTATATTCACTGAATGCTTTTGTGATTTCGTTCATTGATTCTTCAGACACACTTTTTAGCTTCATCATTCTCCTCACCAAAATTATAAATGTTTTGTTGTTTTGGATGCAATAATGCAAATGTCAACCCAATGTTCAACAATTAGATTGAATTTTCTAAGAACACCATTTAGATTATATTATTTTCTTCAATTAATTTCAACAGTATGATCAAAATTCAGCATAGTACTCCAAATTAAATTGCAGCAGTATATTATTAATGAATAATTTTGCGTAGGGAAAATAATAGTATGCATCAGGAAACACCGAACTTATGACTCGCATGGAGCTCGCCTTGTTTTTTGTCGCTCCGCTCTTTTTTCTTCCCTCGGCAGAACCGATGGCTTATTCCCACGTCTAAAGACACCAAAAGATAACGCCCTCCACGGAAATAACTCCGCAGAGGGTGTATACCTTACTGATGAGATGTGTAGAAAAAGCTACTTTGCTTAATTCAATCAAAGGTGAGAAGCTGCTTCAAATATGCGTGGGCAGTTTCTTTGGAGCATTCGTCGTGCTTAACTGCCGACCATTGCCACACAAGGAACTGCGTATTGCTGTAATGGTCGGCAAGCAGTTCATTTGGAATATCCTTGTGCAGCGCATCCGGACAATCCTTGAAGATCCGGCGCATCTGGCTGTTCAGAAAATTGCGAAAGCTTGAAAACATATAACCGACCTCCGGATTATGGTACAATACACGGCCGACAAGTTCGCTGTTCTCTTTTGTAAAGTTATAGATTCGGTCAAAGAAAAGATAGAACATCTCATTTTCCGGTGCATGATGGTTTTCCGAAATTCTTGACAAGTTTCGGTTAATAGTAAGCCCCAAAGACTTTCGTCCTTGGGGCTTTGGAGGCGCCACCCGGAATCGAACCGGGGATGAAGGTTTTGCAGACCTCTGCCTTACCGCTTGGCTATGGCGCCGTATTTGATTTTAAAAAGGGGACGCTTAAAGCATATTTAAGCGTCCCGTTGGAGCGGATTACGAGGCTCGAACTCGCTACCTCCACCTTGGCAAGGTGGCGCT
>ERZ779895.3927-NODE-3927-length-10848-cov-6.217548_pt1 | contig 10848 bp, 8 predicted proteins | sample MGYA00511093_ERZ779895 | MGnify/ENA primary metagenome ERZ779895 (study PRJEB29588, sample SAMEA2142970) | human gut metagenome | biome: human gut; feature: human-associated habitat; material: faeces | place: Denmark | collected 2008/2010 ... | reverse complement strand
GGCTCCTTCATGGCGCCGTCGTAGCTGTCGACGAAGTCGACCGGATCCTTGTCGATGTCCTTGAAGATTTCGGCGCTGATGGGGGAGAGCTTAGCCTCGGTATAACGCGAGGCGGCGTAGCTCAGGTCGCCCGAATAGTACTTGCCAAAGTTGCCCTTCGACTCCACAAAGGGGGCAAGCAGCGCCTCGTTGCCGGTGGCCAGACGCACCATCGTCTCGTAGATCGCGGCGTCGCCGTGCGGGTTGAGCTTCATGGTCTGGCCCACAATGTTGGCGCTCTTCTGGCGCTCGCCCTTGAGCAGGCCCATCTTGTACATGGTGTAGAGCAGCTTACGGTGCGAGGGCTTAAAGCCGTCAATCTCGGGGAACGCACGCGAGACGTTGACGCTCATGGCGTAGGGCATGTAGTTGACCTCGAGCGTCTGCGTGATCGGCTGGTCGGTGACCTCGGAGTGCAGGCCGATGACGTTCTCGGCGTTGACCTGCTTTTTCTTTGGCTGGTTCTTCGTCTTCTTCTTTGCCACGATATCCTCTTGAACTTCTTATGGGCCGTCGTTATCGATTTGCTGCTACTGCAGGTCCAGCTGGTCCAGGTATTCCTTGCCGTGCTCGGAGATATGGCGCTTGCGGCCCGCTTCGTCGTTGCCCAGCAACAGGTTGAACATGGTTTCCATCTTGGTGACGTCCTCGGGCTCCACCTTGATCAGGCGACGCGTTTCGGGGTTCATGGTGGTGAGCCACATCATGTCCGGGTCGTTTTCACCAAGGCCCTTGGAGCGGTCGATCTTGTACTTCTTCCCCTCCAGAGACTTGACAATATCCGCCTTTTCCTTGTCGGAATAGGCGAACCACGTCTTATCCCCGCAGTTGATCTCGAAAAGCGGCGTTTCCGCGATATACACATAACCCTGCTGGATCAGGGTGGGGGTCAGGCGGTAGAGCATGGTGAGGATCAGCGTCCGGATCTGGAAACCGTCCACATCGCCATCGGTGCAGATGACCACCTTGTTCCACCGGAGGTTCCCAAGGTCAAAGGCTGCCAGATCCTTCACGTGCTTGTTCTGGATCTCCACGCCGCAGCCCAGCACCCGGATCAGGTCCGTGATGATCTCGCTCTTGAAGATCCGGGCGTAGTCCGCCTTCAGGCAGTTTAAGATCTTGCCCCGGACGGGCATGATGCCCTGATACTCCGCGTCCCGGCTGAGCTTGACGCTGCCCAAGGCGGAGTCGCCCTCCACGATATAAATTTCCCGCTTCTCCACATCCTTGGAGCGGCAGTCCACGAATTTCTGGACCCGGTTGGAGATGTCAATATTGCCGGAGAGTTTTTTCTTGATATTCAGCCGCTGCTTCTCCGCGCTTTCCCGGCTGCGCTTGTTCACCAGCACCTGCTCGGCGATCTTCTCCGCGTCGAAATGGTTCTCGATGAAATAAATTTCCAGATTCGTCCGCAGGAATTCCGTCATGGCCTCCTGCACGAACTTGTTGGTGATGGATTTTTTCGTCTGGTTCTCGTAACTGGTCTGGGTGGAGAAGTTGTTGGAGACGAAGATCAGACAGTCCTCAATATCCTGCCATGTGATCTTGCTTTCATTTTTCTGATATTTGTTTTGATCCCGCAGGTACTTATCTACTGCGGAGACAAAAGCGCTTTTTGTTGCCTTTTCCGGCGCGCCGCCATGCTCCAGCCAGGAGGAGTTGTGGTAATGCTCGATGACCTGTACCTTGTTGGAAAAGCAGCAGGCGGCAGAGAGCTTCACCTTGTACTCCGGCTTGTCTGCCCGGTCCCGGCCCCGCTTTTCCGCCTGCCAGAACACCGGAGTGGTCAGAGCGCCCTCCCCGGCCAGCTCCGCCACATAGTCCTGAATGCCGTGCTCGTAAACGAAATCCTCCTCAGGCAGAGAGCCGTCCTCCTGCTGATCCCGGAACTTGAAGGTGATCCCTTCGTTCACCACCGCCTGACGGCGCAGCACATCCGTGAAGTATTCCGCTGGAATGGCAATATCGGTAAACACATCCAGATCCGGCAGCCAGCGAGTGCGGGTGCCGGTCTTTCTCACCTGAGACTTGGGCAGGGGCGTCTTTTCCAGTTCACCCACAATCTCGCCCCGCTCAAAGTGGAGCTTGTACTCAAAGCCGTCCCGCCAGACGGTGACGTCCATGTAGCGGGAGGCGTACTGGGTGGCGCAGGCGCCCAGACCGTTGAGGCCCAGAGAGTATTCATAGTTGTCACCGGTGAGATTATCATACTTGCCGCCGGCGTACAGCTCGCAGTACACCAGCTCCCAGTTGTAGCGCTGTTCCTTTTCGTTCCAGTCCACAGGGCAGCCGCGGCCCATATCCTCCACCTGAATAGAGCGGTCATTGTACCGCGTCACGGTGATGACCCGGCCGTGGCCCTCCCGGGCCTCGTCGATGGAGTTGGAGAGAATCTCAAAAACCGCGTGTTCGCAGCCGTCCAGACCGTCGGAGCCAAAAATGACACCGGGCCGTTTCCGGACCCGGTCCGCGCCTTTCAGAGACGAGATGCTGTCATTGCCATAATCCTGTTTTTTAGTCGCCATAGTTCCTCCAAGAGGGCATTTCCCCGTTTATCAGGGAACATTCTGCCATTTTCATACTGTGTTGATTATAGCATATCCCCGTCCCGACTGCAAGCATCCCCCGCTGTTCCCCGTTTTTTTGTCAGAAAGAGTGCCGTTTCACCCAGAAAGGTTGTTACGTAACTTTTTATATAACAGCCCGTCACCCCGGATTTTCCCCGGTTCCAAAGGGTTCTTCACATTTTCCACAGCTTTTTCCACATCGTTATGTAACCCTGTTAAAGCGAAAAAAGTTCACAAATTTTACACAGCTTATACAAGGAAGAAGTCCTGATGATATGCCGCCTGTTTGTGGCCGCTTTCTTTCCACTCTTAAATATTGGGACGGTCTATCCAATTCTCTATTTGCACAAAAAAGCTCTGACGCGGCATAAAGCCGCGTCAGAGCCGACGATGTACCTTATAGATGTACTTTATAAAACAAATCAGACGTAGTTGCAGATACGGGCAATAGCGGTCTCAACAAAGCCCAGTGCTTCCGCCTTGGTCTGCTTGCCGCAGGCGGTCTCTACCACCATATTCAGCAGATCAGTACCCAGCTGCTCCACCGTCTTCTCCCCGTAGATTAGAGGAGCTGCGCAGAAGTCGATGTTATCCTCCATATTGGCAAAAGTGATCTTATTGCCCGTGACCTTCACCACAGGAGCAATGGGATGGCCCACCGGTGAACCCCGGCCGCTGGAGAACACAATGACCTGTGCACCGCCGGCCACCATGGCCGCCACGGAGGCGGGGTCATTGCCCGGCGTGTCCATGATGACCAGGCCCTGCTTGCTCTCGACCTGTTTGGCGTAATCATATACAGCATTGATGGGGCTGTGACCGCCCTTGTGGATGCAGCCCAGAGACTTCTCCTCCAGCGTGGTGATGCCGCCGGCCTTGTTGCCCGGAGAGGGGTTGCCCTGGCGGACATCTTCGCCGACAGCGTGGAAGTGCGCCTCAAAGCGGCTGGTGATCTCATAGATGCGATCGTGGACTTCCTTGTTGATAGCACGGCGGGCCAGAATGTGCTCAGCGCCAATGAACTCGGAGGTCTCGGAGAGAATGCTGGTACCGCCTGCCTGCACCACCAGATCGCTCATAGCGCCGATGGCGGGGTTGGCAGCAAGGCCGCTGGTAGGATCGGAGCCGCCGCATTCCGTGCCGACAATCAGTTCGGACAGGGGGAACTCCTCCTTCTGGAGCATGGAGGCTTCAGCCACCATCTCCTTGGCATAACGAACGGCGATCTCAACAGCCTTGAGGGTTCCGCCCACTTCCTGAATGATGACCTGCTTGAGGGGTTTGTTGGTGCGCTCCTCAATGGCCTTGACCACCAGGTCCATCTGGCAGTTTTCGCAGCCCAGAGACACCACCACAGTACCGTAGATATTGGGGTTGGCGGCATAGCCGGCCATTACATCCATAGTGAACTGCTGGTCAGGGGCCACCTGAGAGCAGCCCTGCTGGTTATTGAAGCTGATAGCGCCCTCGACCTGCTGTGCAATGATGCGGGCCGTGTCTGTGGCGCAAACGCTGGCGGGCAGGATCAGTACTCGGTTACGCACGCCAACCCGTCCGTCAGGACGGCGATATCCGTAAAAAGTCATATTCTGTATCCTCCCTTACTCCATCCCGCGGCGATCTTCTTTCATGCTCTCAACATTGTGAACATGAACATGAGCGCCCTCGGGGATCTGTTCCGTGGCCACACCGATGTGTTCGCCATACTTCACCACAGGCTCACCCTTTTCGATGGCCCGGGTAGCCAGCTTATGATAAATGGTAATATCTTCCGTGGCTTTCAGAGATACAGTCTTTCCCTCTTTGAGATAGGTAACGGTATCCCCTGCGGCAATCGGCTCAATGGCAACGGCCACATTGTCTTTGGGGTCAATAATCATTGCATTTTGCATGTATAATTCCTCCTTCATATTATGGGGCCGGGTATGCTTACAGGGGGATCACCAGGGCGCCGATCAGAGCCAGCACGAAAATGCACACAGAGGAGATAAAGGAGCCCAGGGTGTAGGTCTTCAGACCGCCGGTCACGGTCAGGCCGGACATATTGGTGGCCACCCAGAAGCCGGAGTCATTGACATGGCCGATGGAGTTGCCGCCGGACAGGCAGGCCAGCGCGATCCACACGGGATGGCAGCCGATGGCGGGAGCGATGGTTGCCATGATACCCATAGAGGTCATGCCGGCCACGGTGCCGGAGCCCTGCGCCACACGGAAGATCAGGCCAATGAAGTAGGCCAGAAACATGGCAGGGATGACGGAGGTAGTATCGGTGCCCAGCAGGCTCACGATGGCGTTGCCGATGCCGGTGGCGGTGATAACGGAGGAGAAGGAGCCGCCTGCACCGGTGATCAGCAGCACCACGCCGGCGCTCTTCAGAGCCTCACCAGCAGACTTCTCCAGATTCTCGCGGCCAATGTAAGGCAGGCTCACCAGATAAGCACCCAGAGTGCCCAGAGTCATGGCAACCAGCTTGTTGCCCAGAAAGCTGCAGATCAGAGGCTCCTCGTCAAACACAGCGGTGCCCAGAGTACCGAACAGGATGCACACCACGGGGATCACAACGGGCAGCAGCGCCATGCCGAAGGAGGGGCGTGCCTTAGCGTCATTCTGGGCAGCGCGGGCAGCCACCAGCTCATTGACAACGTTGGAGCTGTGGTTCACGTCCTTTTCCTCATTCCAAATGCCGCGGTTGTGAATCTTGACATAGATGAAGTCGGACACCAGAACGGTGATAAAACCGACAACCAGACCGACGATCATCATGATGCCCAGATCAAAGCCAAAGATATCGGCGGCAGCCAGGGGGTTGGGCGTGGGAGGCACCACGCAGTGAGCGGTGGTGGCACCGATGGTCAGGCAGCCGGTGACATAGCACATCTTCATGTCGATCTTGGCGGCAATGGTAATGCCGATGGGGATCAGAATGATGAAGGTAACATCAAAGAACACAGGGATGGACAGCACGAAGCCGGCCAGGCTCAGGCCCCAGATGGAGCGCTTTTCAGGGAACGCGGAAACCAGCTTGTCAGCGATGATGTCAGCAGCGCCGCTGTCGCTCATCAGCTGGCCCAGAATGGTGCCGAAGCCGACAGGCAGGCCGATGCTGGTCATCATGCTGCCGAAGCCGGAGGAGATGGTGTCCATTGTGGTCATCAGGTCGAGGCCGCCGGCCACACCCATGAACAGGCTGGCCAGAACCATGCCGATGGAAGCGTTGAGTTTGAGGACAATGATGCAGAACAGGATGATCGCGATCGCGATCACCAGTGCTACGATCAGCATTGCGGGAGATACCATAGAGTCAGTTCCTTTCTTTTTTGCGTTTCTTGCACTACTATTTAAAACCAGAGCTTTCCGGCGGTCCGCCTGTTCACGGCAGGCCTCCGGCAGCTCGGATTTTTCAGAACAGGTTGCCGTTTTCGTCAAAGGGCAGGTCATAGGGCTCCGTGAGAACCTCAAAGTTGGGGTTGTTCTCCACCAAAGGCAGCATACCCTCAGAAATCTCGATGACACCGATATGGGCGGTGTTGGGGATGCGGATCATCTTCATGTGGTCATGATCCTCTGCCTCGGGGCAGCACATCAGGGCCAGCTGTAAAGCTTCCCGGTCATTGTCCATGATCATGGGGATCTTCATCAGATGCAGGAAGGTGTTGGTCACGCCGGTGGGATAGGTCATCTCCAGCTTCATCTTGTTGAACAGACGGCGGGTGGTGACCTCCGCCAGGCCGATGCCCTGTGCATTGCCGTGGGTCTCGTCGGTCAGGTCCAGGATGACGCACTTCTCCGCCTGAATACCGCCGGAGCAGTACTTGGGCTGGACAAAGCGGCCGGACACGTTGGGGTCCATGCCGTCGCCGGAGATGTTCTTGCCGATCTTATCCACCACCAGCACGTCGCATTTGTCAAACAGCAGGTGGGCGATGGTCTTGTAGGAGATCTCCTTGAGCTTGGGTTCCTCGCTGATGATCTCCTCCGGGCTCAGGCCCTTGATGAGATAGGTATCATCATAGGCATTTTCAATGATGGCGATGCCGCCCAGAACCGGTGCGTTTTCCAGGATCGTCCGGCCGTACTCCTCCACCAGCTCATGCATGATGGCAGGACTCTGATGATGGATGCTCTCAGCGCCCTTCTGCTTGCCAAGGCCGATGGCCATCATCTTCATCAGGCCGCTTTCATAGGGACCGCGGAAGGAGGTATGGGGCTTGATGCGGTTGAAGAGGATGATGCCGTCCGCCTCAGAGGCGTTCTTGTCCATGAACACCGGCTGGTGACGCATGCCGGAAATGCCGATCTGCACCGTCTCCATGGAACTCTTCACAGGGCAGCCCATGGCTTCCTCAGTGACGCCGTAGTCCTTGAGGATCTGGAGCTGGCCCTCGGCGGTAGCGCCGCCGTGGCTGCCCATAGCCGCCACAATGTAAGGCTCTGCGCCCTTGGACTTGACAAAGTCCACAATGGCACGGGCCATCACGGCATTGTGATTGATGCCGCGGCTGCCGCAGGTAATGGCGATCTTCTGACCAGGCTGGATCTTGCCGCCGATCTCAGGGCGATCCAGCTCCCGGGTGATGATGCCGGGAATATCGCTCTCAGGGATGCAGGTCTTGTCGAAGTTCTGGCGAACCTTGACCATCTTGGGGATCGGTGTGTCTTTGATCAGGTTGGTAATGGTTTCCATGTCTTGCTCCTCTCTCGCCGCCGCAGGCGGCATATCGTATCAACAAGTATACAGATTTTTAATTTGAAAACGGATGCCGTGGGCTGTTCCCCCCAACACCGTGCCCGTCAAGATCATAGCTGGCAGCACCCGATTCCAGTGCCCCGGGATACGCCAGGCTCTAGCGGCGATGCGTTCCATACTTGCTCTGTTGGTCTCCACTCGAGCTGTATATGTTTTTCCGTTCCGTGCACGTGCACGAGTCAATGTAAAAAGAAAAGCAAAACAATATCGCTCATTAACACTGTTAGTATAATCTGTGTCCGTTTTTTTTGCAATTATAAGATATGACAAAAAAATAACAATTTTTTGTAGAATTTGAAAAATGCCACGCAATACATCTACCGGTTCAGCTCTGCAAAAATTCAATGCAAGGCCGCAGGCTGCAGGGTCGGTCGCAGTTGTCACCTCCCGTTTTCAGGAAAGGCGAATCCGACGCACAGATTCGCCAAGACATCTCCACACCAAAGGAATCCGGTTCAGATACGCACTTTCCTCCCCGCCGATCATTTCAATAACATCAGGATCACGCCGTAGATCACCGATGCCAGCGTCCCAAAGGTGATGACCGGCCCGGCTACGGTGAACATCTTCGCCGCCATACCGGTGACGAATCCCTCGGACTTGAAATCCAGCGCTGGGGAGGTCACGGCGTTGGAAAAGCCGGTAATGGGCACCAGCGTTCCCGCGCCGCCGAAGCGGGCCAGCTTGTTGTAGAGATTCAGTCCCGTCAGCAATGAGGACAGGGCCACCAGCGAACAGGAGGTAGCTGTGCCCGCGTCCTCCTTGGGCAGACCCAGAGACATCCAGCCGTCCAGAATGGCCTGTCCCAGAACACAGATGGCTCCGCCCACGAAAAAGGCCAGACATACGTCCTTCCCCAAGGGGGACTTTTTCATTTTTCGCTGCACATACTGTTGGTATTCCCGGGGCGTCATATCCATAGTATGACCTCTTTTCACAAGTTTTCCATAGGTTCCCCATTCCGGCGAAAAGTATGTGAAATTTCTTGCAATGCAGCCTGAAAAGCGGTAAACTGTTGACCATGATTCCAAAAGGAGGGCATTTTTATGAAAACCGTCCGGCCGCTGGGGCTGTACATCCACATCCCCTTCTGCAAGGCCAAATGCGTCTACTGCGACTTCTACTCCCTGCCCCATGGCGAGGACCGCATGGACGCCTATACCGACGCCCTCTGCGCCCATTTGGCAGAAGCCGCGCCGCTGGCCGCGTCTCACACAGTGGATACCGTATACTTCGGCGGCGGCACTCCCAGCTACTTAGGAGAAAAGCGCCTGTGCAAAATTTTAAAGGTCATTGAAAAGCGTTATCAAGTGGCCCGTGACGCGGAGATCACTCTGGAGGCCAACCCGGACTCCGCCGGGGATTGGAAAGCTCTCCGCGCCTTGCGGCGCTGCGGCTTCAACCGGATCTCCTTGGGGATGCAGTCCGCCTGCGACGAGGAGCTGCGAACCATCGGCCGGGTCCACACCATGGAGCAGGTCCAACAGGCGGTGGAGGCTGCCCGGAAAGCCAAGATTCAAAATCTGTCGCTGGACCTCATTTATGGTCTGCCCCACCAGACGCAGGAGCGATGGATGGAAAATCTCGCCGCTGCCGTAGCTCTGAACCCGGAGCATCTGAGCTGCTACGGCCTGAAGGTAGAGGAAGGGACGCCTCTCTTTGCCATGAAGGACACCGCCGGTCTGCCGGGAGACGAGGAGCAGGCGGATATGTACCTGCAAACCGTGGAATTTTTGAAGCAGTACGGCTATGAGCAGTACGAAATTTCCAACTTCGCCAAGCCGGGCCGGGAATCCCGGCATAACCTGAAATATTGGAAGCTTCAGGAATACGCCGGCTTCGGCCCCGGCGCCCACAGCGATTTCGGCGGCGTCCGGTATGCCTACGAAAAAGACTTGGACGCCTACATCGCCGCCGCACACGGCGGACAGTTCCGCTTTTCCGAAAACACCGTCATCCCTCCCAGAGACCGGGACGTGGAATGGGTGATGCTGGGTGCGCGACTAATCTCCGGTCTGGATCCCAAGGATTACGAAGCCCAGTTCCGCCGCCGGTTTGATCCGATTTTCCTGCCGTTTCTGCAAAAGTGCGTGGCCGCCGGCTATGCTGTGTCGGAAAACGGTGTGTGGCATCTGACCCCCAAGGGCTTTTTAGTATCCAACCAGATCATCGGCGGGCTGCTGGATGCTCAGGCGGCGGAAAAGCAGCGCCGGGCAGACGCGGCGGCCCGGGGCGATTTCCGTGTCAATCTGGACTGACCCGCAGCCAAACGGCACTGCCGATCCTATGAAAGGATGATTTTCTATGTACGTTTACACGCCGGGGCAGTGGGCCCTGCTGTTCTTCTTCTATTGCTTCTGCGGCTGGGTCTGGGAATCCTGTTATGTCTCCGCCAAGCAGCGTCATTGGGTGAACCGGGGCTTTCTCCATGGGCCGCTGCTGCCGATTTATGGCTCCGGGGCCATCATCATTCTGTTTGCCACCCTGCCGGTGGCGGACAACTTCTGGCTGGTCTATTTTCTGGGTATGCTGGCCGCTACGGCGCTGGAATATGTGGTAGGCGCCGTAATGGAGCAGCTTTTCAAGGTCCGCTACTGGGATTACACCAAGCAGCCCTTTAACCTCCACGGCTACATCTGCCTGACCAGTTCGATCGCCTGGGGCTTTTTCTCCGATCTGCTGATCTATGTCATCCATCCCCCCATCGACAAGCTGCTCCATAAGCTCCCGGCCCTGCTGGTGAATCCTCTGGCCGCAGTGATCGCCGTGCTGTTCATCATGGATACGGTAAAGTCCACCAAGGCCGCCATCGACCTGCGGGAGGTCCTTACCAAGCTTACCGAGGAAAACGCAGAGCTGCGGCGGCTGGCCAAAAAGGCCGAGGCCGCCCAGGCCCGCACTGCCGAGGAACTGCAGGCTTTCCGGGAAAAGACCTCTCTGGACAGATACCTGCTGCAGTCCTATCTGGCTGACGAACTGGAAGCCCACCGCACCGCCAAGCAGGTCCGGAAGCAGCGCCGCCGGGCGGCTCTGGAAAACGCCTTCCGCCGCCGGGTGGAATCCAAGCTGGAAATCCTGGCCAATATCGCCCAGGCTTTGGAAAAGACCCGCGCCGCGCTGGACGATGGCATCGACGAACCCGGCGAGCAGGAGCTTGCCAAGCATCGGGAGGAGCTGGACGCCCTCATCGCTGCCGTCCGCCAGAGAGAAGCGCAGGTCCGCACCCGCTCCATCCAGCGCTATGAAACCGCTTTGCGGGTCCTCCGGGCCAACCCCTCCGCCAAGGCTAAGGCGGAACTGGGTGAAGCCTTTGACTCCCTGCGGAAGCTTTTGGAAAAATGAGCCAATATTTGACAGGCGTTCCCGGAGGGAACGCCTGTTTTTTATGTTCGCCGCCGTATAAAGTTCAGGTCCGGGGACATACTACCTGACGGCGTAAGCCAAAATTTTTCTCATGCAGGAGGAACGAATCATGAAGGACTGCACCAACGGCGG
>ERZ779895.3919-NODE-3919-length-10866-cov-3.199427_pt1 | contig 10866 bp, 8 predicted proteins | sample MGYA00511093_ERZ779895 | MGnify/ENA primary metagenome ERZ779895 (study PRJEB29588, sample SAMEA2142970) | human gut metagenome | biome: human gut; feature: human-associated habitat; material: faeces | place: Denmark | collected 2008/2010 ... | reverse complement strand
GGTGTTGAGATCCGACTGCGGAGACTCGGACAAAAGATCAATCTGACAAGAATTCATCCCCATAAATTCCGCCGGACCATGGCGACCCGTGCAATCGACAAAGGAATGCCGATTGAGCAGGTCCAGAAAATCCTCGGACATTCGCAGATCGATACCACAATGCAGTACGCTATGGTCAACCAGTCGAATGTAAAAACATCCCATCAGAAGTACATTGCCTGATCAATTCGGGTTTGTGGGGATGAAAAATGGATTATAAGATGGTTAAACTGGGGACGGTAATTAGTCAGGCAAAAAATATTCGCTGTGGAGAACATAATTATCCTGTACTTTCCATGACAATGCATGATGGTTTGATTTTTCAAGATGACAAGTTTAAAAAAGTTATCGCTTCGGCAAATCGTTCTGAATATAAAGTAGTATACCGTAATCAGCTTGTGGTCAGTTTCCCAATAGATGAAGGTGTACTTGCAGCACAAAGAATTACAGATGTAGGGATTGTAAGCCCTGCATATACAATTTGGGATATTGATCAAGCAAAAATCTTACCTGAGTTTTTAGAATATGCATTACGTTGCGATAGGTCAATTAATTATTACAAAGCAAAATTACGTGGTTCCACAGCTAGACGTAGAAGCTTGCCTACGCCAACATTATTAGAACATACAATACCACTTCCAGCTATTGATGCACAACGCTATATTCTAGAGATTATTCATAAATCCAGAAATGTGTTGGAGACGAGAAAAATACAATTACAAAAACTTGATATGCTTGTTAGAGCCCGATTTGTCGAGATGTTTGGGGATCCGAATATTAATTCGAAAAAGTGGAATGAATGTCCGTTATCTAAGAAACTTAATGTATTAGGCGGATATGCATTTAAGAGTGACCAGTTTGATGAAAAAGGTGGTATTCCTGTACTTCGTATTGGAAATATAAATGCTGGATATTTTAAGCCTGTTAATATGGTGTATTGGCAGAAAGATGAAAGTCTTGAAAGGTATGTTATGTATCCTGGTGATTTGGTTATGTCATTAACAGGAACTGTCGGAAAAGATGACTACGGTAATGTTTGTATTTTGGACGATGATTATGAAATGTATTACTTAAATCAGCGGAATGCAAAACTTGAAATAAAAGAGGGAATAGATAAGTATTATTTGTCACAGTTGCTCAAATTTGAGCAAATAAAGAAAAGACTTACGGGAATTAGTAGAGGTGTTAGACAGGCTAATATTTCAAATAAAGATATTCTAAATTTGGTTGTGCCTATCCCACCGTTGGAACTTCAAAACCAGTTCGCTGATTTTGTCAAGCATGTCGACAAATCAAAATTGCAATATCATCCGCATACGCACACCTGTCAACCCAATACCAGTTAATATTCGACTATTTCATGCAAAATTCATAGAAAGGACGCTGCTTATGCCTAAAATGACAGTTTATCACGGCGGCTACATGCCGGTGAAGGAACCGGAAATTCGGATCGGGAGAAATACGAAGGACTTTGGACCGGGATTTCATTAATTTTTGTACCGAAGATGCCTTGAAGTGTTTGGAATATAGAGATTATGAGGTGATTCAATAATGCAGGAAACAGGGCGAGAACCGCAGAAAGACAACGATCTCTTTTTTACATGCAGTTTGATCGATTATATTGCCAGGAAGACAACAAACAAAAGAGCAGATGTTGTAAACGCATTAGGGAAAAAACGTCTGGAAAAGATTTATGATCTTGCGGATGTCTATCATTGTGATAACATAGACCGTGTCAGCGATGATTTCATTGCGGAGTCAGGTATCAAAAAAGGCAGTTTTGATAATGTAGGAGATTGTCAGTATACAATTCCGACTTACTGGGAAATTGGAAAAGTTTATAAAAGGCTGATCAAGAAGGTTGCGGAAAACGAAAAAATCAGTGTGATCGATGCACTGATGCAGGTTTATAATTCTTTTATCAGCCCGAAAATTGATGACTATAACAGCAGTGTTTACTATGAAAATCCATCGTACATTTTTGAAAGCTACAGAGAAAAGAAAATCTTGTAATGATTCAATCAGTCTGTGCACGTGCTGTACGGACGGTAATAAAAAAGTCATACACCCGAACAGGAGGTGTCATCATGACGAACTTTGATTTTTTAAAGGATGAACCAAAATTCAAAAGTTTTGCCGATACAGCGATCGCAGCGGAGCGGATTTTTTCCATTGATGAGTCTGCATCTGTTTTAAACTGCCGTCGGGCGATGGAATTTGCAATCAAGTGGATGTATTCGGTTGACAGCTCGCTGACGAAACCATGGGATGACAAGCTGGTCAGCCTGATGAGTGCGGAAGATTTCCGGGATCTTGTGGATAATGATTTATGGCAGCGGTTGGATTTTATCCGGAAAATGGGAAATACAGCGGCTCATACAGGAAAACGGGTATCGAAGGAGCAGGCGGCGCTGTGTCTGGAAAATCTGTTTGTTTTCATGGATTATGTAGCGTATTGCTATGCAGATCAATATACAGAACGGGCATTTGATGAAAAACTGCTGGGTAAGACAGAGACGAAACCAGTCGCTATAAAGCCGCAGACACCGGAGATCGACCTGGAAACACTGATCAAAGAAAACCAGGCGTTAAAGGCAGAGCTGACGGCACGAAGAGAAGAGCAGCAGCCGACCTATGTGCCGAAACCGCTTGATATTTCGGAATATAAGACAAGAAAACTTTACATTGATGCCATGCTGGAGGATGCCGGTTGGATCGAGGGGAAAAACTGGCTGAATGAAGTGGAAATCCCGGGAATGCCGAATAAGAGCGAGACTGGATTTGCAGATTATGTTCTCTATGGGGATGATGGAAAGGCGCTTGCGATCATCGAGGCAAAGCGGACCTGTGTGGATGTGAGCAAGGGACGGCAGCAGGCGAAATTATACGCGGATCTGATCGAAAAACAGCAGGGAAGAAGACCTGTGGTATTCCTGACAAATGGATTCGAAACGCGGATTTCGGATAACCAGTATCCGGAGCGGAAGGTTGCTTCCATCTATTCAAAGCGTGATCTGGAAAAACTGTTCAATCTGCAGTCCATGCGTACCGGCTTGACGAATATTTTTGTCAATAAAAAGATTGCCGGGCGCTATTATCAGGAGGCAGCGGTGAAAGCAGTCTGCGATAGCTTTGATCGGAAAAATCGCAGGAAAGCACTACTTGTCATGGCAACCGGTTCCGGAAAGACGAGAACCGTGATCGCGCTTGTCAAAATCCTTCTGAATCATGGATGGATCAAAAATGTACTGTTTCTTGCAGACCGGAACAGCCTGGTAACACAGGCGAAAAGAAGTTTTGTCAATCTTCTGCCGGATTTTTCCGTCACGAATCTCTGCGAAGAGAAAGATAATTATGGCGCGCATTGTGTCTTTTCCACCTACCAGACGATGATGAACTGCATTGATATGGTTCAGGATGAAGATGGAAAATTGTTTACATGCGGACATTTTGACCTTGTGATCTGTGATGAGGCACATCGATCCATTTACAATAAATACCGGGATATTTTCAATTATTTTGATGCCCCGCTTGTCGGACTTACCGCAACTCCGAAGGATGAGATCGATAAGAATACATATGAAATCTTTGAATTGGAAAGTGGTGTGCCGACATATGGATATGAGCTGGCTCAGGCGGTAAAAGATGGTTATCTTGTGGATTTTATGTCGATCGAGACGAGGTTAAAATTTATTGAAAATGGGATTGTCTACGATGAACTTTCTGAGGAGGATAAGCAGGAGTACGAGGAGACTTTTGAGACAGAAGATGGAAATCTTCCGGAGCAGATCAATTCTTCGGCACTTAATGACTGGGTGTTTAATGAAGATACGATTCGTGAAGTCTTGAATATTTTGATGACAAATGGGCTTCGCGTGGATTATGGGAATAAGATCGGAAAGACGATCATTTTTGCGAAGAACCACCGGCATGCAGAGAAAATTCTTGAGGTGTTTGGAAAAGAATATCCACACCTGAAAGATTATGCAAAAGTCATTGATAATTATCTGAACTATGCACAGAGCGCAATTGATGAATTTTCGGATCCAAAGAAGATGCCGCAGATCGCGATTTCTGTCGATATGTTGGATACGGGAATTGATGTGCCGGAGGTACTGAATCTTGTATTCTTCAAAAAAGTTATGAGTAAGGCAAAATTCTGGCAGATGATCGGACGCGGAACGAGACTTTGTCCGGGACTTATGGATGGTGCAGATAAGGACAAGTTTTATATCTTTGATTTTTGTGGGAATTTTGAATTTTTCCGGATGAATCAGGGAAAAGCGACCGCAAATATGATTGCAGTCCAAGGTGCGATCTTTCAGCTGAAATTCGAGATATCTTATAAGCTGCAGGACCTTGAATATCAGACGGAACGATTGAAGAAATTCCGAAATACGCTGGTTGACGAAATGACCGGAAAGGTGCGGGAACTGAACCGGGATAATTTTGCAGTGCGGCAGCATTTGAAGTATGTGGATCTGTATTCTGCCAGTGAAAATTATCAGACACTGACGTATGCGGACACATTGGCAGTCAAAACGGAACTCGCACCGTTGATCGAACCGGAAAATGACAATGCACAGGCGCTTCGATTTGATGCGCTGCTGTATGGAATCGAGCTTGCAAGTCTTGCCGGGAAGAAGTATTCCAGAGGAAAGCATGATCTGCTGAATTTGGTAAATGGAGTTGCAAAGGTTTCGAATATTCCGGAGGTTACAGCACAGGCGCCGCTGATTAAAAAAATCCTTCATACGGATTATCTGGATCGTGCCGGTGTGGATGAATTTGAGCACATCCGGAAAAGCCTGCGCGAGCTGATAAAGTATATTAAAAAGGAAAAGATCATTTACGATACAACGCTGGATGATGAGTTGCTTTCCGTGGAGTGGAACGAATCGGAGCTCGAAAATGATGATCTGAAAAATTATAAGGCAAAGGCGGAGTTCTATATCCGGGAACATCAGAATGAATCAGTGATTGCGAAGCTGAAAGGAAATATCCCGCTGAATTCTGAAGATGTGAAGGAGCTGGAAAAGATCCTCTGGAGTGATCTCGGAACGAAGGCAGATTATGAGGCGGAGTACGGGGAAAAGCCACTCGGTGAGTTTGTACGGGGAATCGTCGGTCTCGATATGAATGCGGCGAAACAGGCGTTTTCAGAATATCTGGACAGCACCAACCTTGACAGCCGGCAGATCTATTTTGTGAACCAGATTGTGGAATATATTGTCCAGAATGGAATGATGAAGGATCTGTCTGTTCTTCAGGATTCTCCGTTTACAGATCAGGGAAGTATTGTGGATGTCTTCACAGATCTGTCTGTATGGATGGGGATCCGGAAGGTGATCGACCAGGTGAATGCGAATGCGGCGGCATGATGTTATTCCTCATGAAACAGTTTCCGCCGATCGACCTCTTTTAGCAAGAATCTTGTTGGTGTAGAAAGGTAAAAATTTTCATGGCAGTATAGCATCAAAAAAACGCCCGGATCGGCAGAAAATGTGATTCCTCACATCATTCGGCAGATAGGGCGTTTTTGAGATCTATAACAAAAATTTTTGTCGCAGATCAGCTTTTATTCGATCATGCTAACACAGTTCCCTCCGGGAATGCTCCGCGGAATACGCGGCGTACAAGCGGTCCTGCAACGAGGAGCTGGAACGGAAGAGCCATGATAAAGTTCTTCGGAATGTTTGTCAGCCAGATGATCAGGAGCAGATTGAAGTTTCCGCTCTTTACACATCCCTCAAGAGCTCCGTACATGGACATGATGATCACCATCGGAACGACCATGGAGCAGGAAACTGCGATCACTTTGTGTAATACCGGGCTTTCCGGCTTAACGAGAAAACGGAATGCGAATCCCTTTGCCGGGCCGGATACGACGAACCAGTCCATGCACATCGCAAACACGTAGGCGATCGGGAAACCGATCCATGCTTCGCGGATCGTGGTCAGGTTCAGAGCTCCCATGTGAAGGGTTACATTGTAGATGCTCATCCAGAGCACCATAGTAAAGCACATTAATACGGTGTAGATCAGACTTTCTCTTTTATTTCTTGGCATACTTTTTCTCCTTTTTGTGAAATTGTGTTTTTGGTTATTGTACGTGCCAGCGTACATATTTTTTTTCATGATCGGAAAAGCATATGGAATGTCTTTTCTTCCGGATGCGCTTCTCACTGCAAGGGGCAGAAAAAAAGCAGCGAAGTCAACAAAACTCGTTGCGACTCCACTGCTTTTTGTGTGCATCTCACTGCGTTTCCAATCTCTATGTGAACGCAGTATACAATATTTTTCCGGACTTCGTAAGTCTTTTTTTCCAATTTTTTCATTTTCGGAAACATGCACAAATTGTATACAATATTCTTATATGCTCTTATTCACATTCCCATATGGAGTTTCATGAACAGATTTCCTCACAGAATTTTCACATTTTTTTCGTTGACATTAAATGATGGATGTTTTATGATACTTAGCAAGCTAACAAATTAGTTTGCTAAGTATTTGCTAAGAATAAAATCAATGGAATACGGTCGGAGACGACAGGAACTCTGAGTTTGGTTTCACATTTTCTTACGGTCAGAGCGGAGAATGGAAAGAAGCGCTGAAATATGATGCAGACAAAGATGATAGCGATCGCGATCGCGCTCGGTGCGAGAATGAGCTGCGGCACATTCTTTTTATTTACGCGAACAACGAGCCAAAGTCCGCGCTTGCGCGAGACCTTGGCGACTGTCACGATAACAAGGGGAAACTCGCGAAGCGTGTTTTCACTTGTTTTAAAGGGGGATTTTGATTTATGAAAGAAACTGTTGGCAGAAGTATCGGAATGCTGTCCAATTTGATCCGGAGGCATTTCAGTACCTTTTCTTTTCACGACACTCTGAGCCCTGCGCAGGGAAAAACGCTTCATTTTATTCTGGCGAGAAGCATGGACACGGATGTGTTCCAGAAAGATGTTGAGGAAGAATACAGCCTGCGGCCGCCGACGGCCACAAAAATCTTAAAGGATATGGAAAAGAATGGTCTGATCCGCCGGGAAACGGTTCCCTACGATGCGAGATTAAAGCGGATCGTTGTGACGGAAAAGGGAATCCAGTACCAGGAAATGATCCGGGAGAGTCTGGAGGAGACGGAACGAAGGCTGACCGCGGGGATCACGGAGGATGATCTCGCGACATTTTTCCGCGTCATCAGCCGGATGATCCGGAACATGTCCTGATACAGATTAGTCAGATAAGACTCTGTTCTCTTTCCGGCAGCGGGAGACAGAAGACTTATCTGAAAGGAGAAAGTCCGTTATAAGGACAAAAGGGGGAAGATACAGCCGGTTCTGCAAGGATACGGACTTGCTGTACCGAACCTTTTGAACTTTTATCATAACAAATCATAATATGGAAACGAGGTAAGATTCATGGTTAAAACACTTTTAAAAAGCGTGCGCCAGTATAAACGGGCATCCATCGAGACGCCCGTGTTCGTTGCCATGGAGGTCGTGCTGGAATGTACGATCCCGCTCATCATGTCAAAGCTCATCGATGACATGACGGGAACTTCCATGACACCGATCTTAAAGTACGGCGTGCTTCTTCTGGTCCTTGCGACCATGTCCCTGTGTTTTGGAGTCCTCTCCGCAAGATCCGCGGCAACAGCCGGATGCGGACTTGCAAAGAACCTCCGGAGAGATCTCTATTTTAAAACCCAGGATTTCGCGTTTGCGGATATCGACAAGTTTTCATCGTCCTCTCTGGTCACGAGAATGACGACCGACGTCACAAACGTCCAGAATGCGTATCAGATGCTCATCCGGATGGCAGTCCGTGCCCCGCTCATGATGATCTTCTCCGTGATCATGAGCATGAGTATCAATGTCCGGATGTCCTTCATCTTCCTGGCACTGATCCCGGTCCTCGCGATCGCGCTGTTCGGCATCTTTTTCTATGTACATCCGATCTTCAAGCGGATCTTTAAGAAGTATGATGCCTTAAACAATTCCGTCCAGGAAAACGTCGGCGGCATCCGTGTTGTAAAATCCTTCGTCCGTGAAGACTACGAGAAGGAAAAGTTCGGAAAAGCCGCAGAGGAAGTCCGGAAAGACTTCACGATGGCAGAGAAGATCCTCGCATTGAACAACCCGCTCATGATGTTCTGCATCTATCTTGCGATGCTTTTAGTAAGCTTCTTTGGAGCGAAGCTCATCATCGGATCCGGCGGAACATCGCTCTCGACCGGTGAACTTTCCTCCCTGATCAGCTATGGCGTCCAGATCCTGTCTTCAATGATGATGCTGTCCATGGTATTTGTTATGTGCAGCATGGCGCAGGAATCCGGCGACCGTATCGCGGAGGTCCTGACACATGAGAGTGTCCTGAGATCTCCGGAAAACGGAGCGAAGGAAGTGAAGGACGGCAGCATCGAGTTTGATCATGTTTCCTTCCGCTATTCCGGAAAGAACAAGAAATATGCGCTCACGGACATCGATCTTGAGATCCCGTCCGGCGCTACGATCGGGATCATCGGAGGAACCGGTTCCTCCAAGACTTCCCTGATCCAGCTGATCCCGCGTCTCTATGACGTCTCGGAAGGTTCGGTCAAAGTCGGTGGACGCGATGTGAGAGAATATGATCTCCAGGCGCTCCGTGACGCGGTGGCCGTCGTTCTCCAGAAGAACGTCCTGTTCTCGGGAACGATCAAAGATAACCTCCGCTGGGGCAACAAGAACGCCACAGACGAGGAGCTGATCCATGCATGCAAGCTTGCGCAGGCGGATGAGTTCGTCACCCAGTTCCCGGCCGGCTATGACACTTACATCGAGCAGGGAGGAACGAACGTCTCCGGCGGCCAGAAGCAGCGTCTCTGTATTGCGAGAGCTCTTTTAAAGAAGCCGAAGATCCTGATCCTCGATGACTCCACCTCTGCGGTCGACACAAAGACCGATGCCCTGATCCGTCAGGCATTTAAGAATGAGCTTCCGGATACCACAAAGATCATCATCGCCCAGCGTGTCTCCTCTGTGCAGGATGCGGACCGCATTCTCGTCATGGACGGCGGACGGATCGTGGAGTCCGGTACGCATGAAGAACTTCTCGCTTTAAACGGAATTTACCGGGAAGTCAATGATTCCCAGACAAAGAGCAAGGAGGCAGAGTGATATGGAAAAACAGAACAATAGGAAAAAAGGCACTTTCGGCCGCCTGCTCCGCTATATCTTCCAGAATTACAGGATCCACCTGATCGTGGTCATCTGCTGCATTATCGTCAGCGCGGCGGCTTCCGTTGTCCAGACGGTATTTTTACAGCGGCTGATCGATACCTGCATCCTTCCGGGCCTGAAATCGGGCATGGAAAGTGTGAAACAGCCGTTCATGCAGACGATTCTCTCCATGCTCACGATCTACGCGTTCGGTGTTGCAGCGGCGTTCACCTACACGCATCTCATGGCGATCGTGACACAGGGAACGTTAAAGCATCTGCGTGTGGACATGTTCGATAAGATGCAGTCCCTGCCGATCAAATATTTTGATACACATGCACACGGCGATATCATGAGTACCTACACGAACGATACGGACGCGATCCGCCAGATGATCGGTCAGTCGCTTCCGATGGTATTCCAGGCATCTTTGACGATCACAGTCATGTTCCTCATGATGATCTACTACAGCGTGTGGATGACGATCCTGGTCTGCCTGTTCTCGGTGCTTATGCTGACGGTCACGAAGAAATTCGGCGGCGCGAGCTCCCGCTATATGATGGAGCAGCAGAAGTCGCTCGCGAAAGAGGAAGGTTTCATCGAAGAGATGATCCAGGGACAGAAGGTCGTAAAGGTGTTCTGTCATGAAGAAGAGTGCAAGAAGGATTTCGACAAGTTAAATGAGAAACTGTTCTCCGACGGAGAACTTGCAAACCGCTATGGTAACTCCCTGATGCCGATCTTAAACAATGTCGGCAACCTGATGTATGTGGTACTGGCGATCGTTGGCGGACTTCTCGTCTACTGCGGAGCGCCGAACTTAAGCCTCGGCGGAAACGGTGTCCTTACGATCGGTATCATCGTCTCGTTCCTCGGAATGGCAAGACAGCTTTCCCAGACGATCGGGCAGGCATCCATGCAGGTTTCCATGGTCGCAATGGGACTCGCAGGAGCTTCCAGAGCGTTCTCTCTGATTGATGAGGAGCCGGAGAAGGATGAAGGTTATGTAACGCTTGTCCGCGCGGAGTGGACTGCGGACGGAACCTTGAAGGAGACAAACGACAAGAACGGCATCTGGGCATGGAAACATCCGCACAAGGCGGACGGAACCGTCACCTACACCCCGTTAAAGGGCGATATCCGGTTGGAGGATGTTGATTTCGGCTACACACCGGAGAAGCTTGTTCTCCATGATATCACTCTTTATGCGAAACCTGGTCAGAAGATTGCGTTTGTAGGTGCGACCGGCGCCGGAAAGACGACGATCACGAACCTGATCAACCGTTTCTACGACATTCCGGACGGAAAGATTCGTTACGATGGCATCAACATCACGAAGATCAGAAAACCGGATCTTAGAAGATCTCTCGGCGTCGTTTTACAGGATGTCAACCTGTTTACCGGCACGGTCATGGACAACATCCTCTATGGTCGTCTGGACGCCACGGACGAGGAGTGTATGGCGGCAGCGAGACTGGCGAATGCCGATGACTTTATCCAGAGACTGCCGGAGGGCTACAATACGATGCTCACCGGAAATGGTGCGAGCCTTTCCCAGGGTCAGAGACAGCTCATCTCGATCGCGAGAGCAGCCGTTGCGGATCCGCCGGGCATGATCCTCGATGAGG
>ERZ779895.3913-NODE-3913-length-10878-cov-3.655918_pt1 | contig 10878 bp, 8 predicted proteins | sample MGYA00511093_ERZ779895 | MGnify/ENA primary metagenome ERZ779895 (study PRJEB29588, sample SAMEA2142970) | human gut metagenome | biome: human gut; feature: human-associated habitat; material: faeces | place: Denmark | collected 2008/2010 ... | reverse complement strand
TTATCTATATTCATCATGATTACTATATATCTTAATTTTATTAAAAATATATTATTTAATTATATTTAACTATAACATATTGATTATAAATGAATAATAAATAATAAAGATTTATAACTATTTTAAAATAAGAATCAATACCTTATTTCGTTGTCTTCTTCCATTTGGGGGGAGGGCAAAGTGAATGTGAAACTTCTCCAAGGTCGCATGTAGCGACGAGGGACAATTATTGAAGCCGTTTATCACGAATAACCTTCCGCTTCTTTGCTGATGGTATTACACCGTACCGACAAGCGGCTTCTCGAAAACTGCCGTGAAACTCGCGGTCGATTCTTGCCCAATTCCAGCGCAGGCGTTTCTTGGTCTTGATAATCCACTTCAGATGTTCTTCGGAATAGCGTCCTCTCACATCTTCGAATTGATGACCCTCGGCGCAAATTTCAATATTACCGGAGCTGAATATGGGCGTTACAGAATCATCGGAGGTATAGACCGACTCGTAACCGTATGAGATCATAAATTTCGTGTCGCCGTCCATGTGAAACGGGTGCGATTTTCGGGGCTTTTTCTCGTAGAAATAGGTTTCGATGGGTTGCCCGTCAAGCTCTGGAGGCGTTTCTTCGACATTTTCTACGCGCCGCCATGACTCTCGATTGTCCTCTTCTTTCAGTTCGGTGAACATGTGCCAGCTTGGCAAGGTATTGGAACGATACCCCTGCCGATATCTCTTGAGAACGAAGTTGCCCTGAATTGTCTGCACCTCAATTTCATCTCGGCCGACAATGATCCGCTTTACATATAGAAGAAGCATTTTCTTGTAGCGTTCCGGAGGAAGTGACCGGAAGAAAATATCGGTCAGGTCCTGATGCAAAGACCATCCCTCCAACATATCCTGATTTTCATCCAGCCAGGCGGTGAGATTCGAGGCCTCGGCGGAAGAGATGATCGCCTTCAATTCCTGTTTACGCTCTTTCTTGGTGGAAAACAGTAATTCCAGTTGCGCATCATCGATTTTTCCTTCCGCATACATCCGAGCAATTTTTTTCTCCTGAGTCAGGATGTTTTCAAGCTCAATTTTGTACGAATCCAGATTCTGGGCCTGTCGCAATCTTTCCAGAACGGTTTTGATTTCCTGCTGCATGGAGATCAGCAACAACGGGGCAAGACCTTCATAAAGTCCCATTTGGTTCATGGTACGAAATTTATAAGGAATATTCACCGTACCGCAATTGGTCTTTTGAGATACATCGGCAGTTTTGCAACTGAAAAATTGCGTATAAGGACCGTTGGTATGCAGCACCAACTGCTTTCCGCAATACTTGCATTTCAGGATTCCGGCAAAAACGTTGATATTCTTTTTGTCGCGTGAAACTGGTTTCCGTAATTGTTCAACAATCCGTTTGGCTTCCATGAAAGTGTCGTAGGAAATGATCTCCTTGCCTTCGGTTTCCTTGCATCGGATCAGTTCATTACGGGAGTTGAGCTGGTAGCCGCAGAAATAATAATTATGCGTAAAATTTTTAATTGTCGTGGAATTGAAAATCTTATCGGGAGAGAATCGTGCATTCACCTCACGGGCAATTTGCGTATAGGGACGCATGGCGATGATCTGCTGGAAACAAAAGCGAATGATCTTCGCTTCCCGTTCATTCTTTTCCCAACAATGATGACCGAGATGCAAATAGCCATAGCGTTTCTGGCCGGAGGGAAAATACCCGGAATCTTTCAGCTTTTTTAAAGCGCTCTTGCTCTTTTCCCGCTGGATCCGCAGTTGATTGTCATTGATCTGACCTTCGATGGAGGTGATGAAGGAGCTGTTGAATGTTTTGAAGTCGACAGTTCCGTTTTTCACGGATCGGATTTGGACATTGCCGTCGATGAACTTTTGTTTGATGTAGCTCTCAAGAAAGGAGCCAATCAACGGACGCATCAGACGTGTGGTATCATCGACCAGAACATAGTCCGCCTCCGATAACGATTGGAATACCGCAGCAAGGCCTTTTCGATAACGGGCCGTGATGTCTTTCCGAACGACGGAGGCTTTCCAAGCCTGATAAACGGAATCGATCCCCGAAAGCGTATGGGCGTCTTCCAAATCCGGATAGGTTTTCCCGGAGATGTTGCAATCAAAAAACGAGCCGATCACTTCGAAGCCTTCTTTGGCAGCCAATGCGGCACAGTTTTCAAGCTGTTGCTCTACGGAGGCGCTTTGTTCTTCGTCACCTCCCGATTGACGGGCGTAAATTATGACTTTCATCAGGATTTTTCCTTGACTCGAGACTCTTGCAATGATATTATTATCACCATAATAAATAGCATGTGAAGAGAGAATTTCAAGTACAAATGGTTAAATCAAAGTAGCCGGATAACTACTGGTTGGAGGTTATTCCAGAGAAGCGGTAAAGAGAAATTCTCTTGCCTGGATTATGCAAGGACATATCATATTATATGATTGTAAAAAAACAATCGAGTTCCTAAAAGGCGTTTTTTCTGTAGTGTGATCACGCTTCAAAATACCAATACTTTGGAGGATTTTATTTTGAACCTTGAAACAAGAAATCGTATTTTATCGAAAAACGGTAGACCTTTAAGATTCTTGCTTTTAGCGCTTATAGATGAGATTGAGAAAAAAATGCCGAATGGTTTCGTAAAGGCTACAGAAAGATATTTTGGCGTTTATCCACCTTTGTCTCGCAAAATCATTGCACGAATTGATCTTCAAGTTGAATCTATTCAGATTTACATTGACAATAAGTATGTGAATTATGCGAGCTCATTGAATTTTTCGATAGGAAAAGCTCCCGATTGGAAAGGCCAGCCAGATAAACTATTCGGGATATCTTTGACTGAAAAAGAGAATGTTCCAAATGTAATAAATTTATTTTTATATATTTACGGAGAGCAGACTGGTACAGTTCCTCCATTATATACAAATGATTTGTTTGAGGATAGTGTAGATACATCTTCTCATGCTTCCAAAGTAGTCACCTCCATTGAAAACAATTATGAAGAAGGCGATCTCATATATCGCCTCAGCAAGCAATACGAAAGAAATCCTCAAGTAAAAGGGGCAGCAATAAGAATACATGGTTTAAAGTGTAAAATATGTAATTTCGACTTTAAAAAGGTGTATGGTGAGTACGGTGACGGCTATATCGAAGTACATCACCTGACCCCTTTGGCATCAGGAGAAGGGGTTAGAAAAATCGACCCACGCAACGATTTAATCACTATTTGCGCAAATTGCCACAGAGTAGTTCACAGAAATCGCAAAAAACTATTATCTCCAGATGAATTGAGAAACGCATTGAAGGAACAATTTGCATTAAGTTAAATGCTTTTGAAAGCAGTCCCTGATCAGATACTATTTTCACGAACAATGGAAATATGGTTGTCGTATAAAATGATGTTAACAAGAATATCCCGACAACTACGGGCTTGGGGTGTTGCTTATAAAGTCGAAAAGTATGGTAGGGCTGTCTGTCCTCAGACAGCCGTTCACTTATGAATGACAATCGGTTAAAAGATTCACAATGCGGAAATTTGTTGTAAAGACTAAACCTGAAGCTCAAAATAAAGCGAACGGCGCTCTGGGGACAGAGCGCCCTACCCAAGCGTTCTCTTTGAACAATGAGTTATTTCCAGTAAGAAAAACGACTTCTCATGTAATTCCGGATTGGATTCGGCTTGAAGAGGAGTTATACTTTATTACAATCAATTGCAAAGAGCGTGGAAGTAATCAGCTTTGCACGCCAACTATAAGCAAAGGCATATTTTCGGCATTGGAGTTTTATGCTCAAAAGCAGATGATTTTTTCAAGATTGGTTTTGTTGATGCCGGATCATATGCATGGAATATTTTCTTTTTCTGCAAAAGATGGTATTGATAAATCAATTTCAACTTTGAAAAAGTATCTTGCAAGAAATTACCGAATCAATTTTCAAGACGGCTTTTTCGAACACCGTATACGAAATGATGAACATCTGAAACAAATAGAGGACTATATTCTTAATAATCCTGTTCGCAAAGAACTTATCGATTTTCATGAACAATGGAAATTCGTTTGGCGTCCCCAATAATACATTTATGTACTAATGAAAGTAGCCCGACGGCTACTGGCTTGAGATCATTCCGGGGCAGCGTTGACCCTCAACCGCATTATTTCAGGCAAATGATCACATTCTCTGTGACCATTTAAGGGGGCGATTCGTCCAAACGGAAATAAAATGAAGACTACCGTGTATATCAATTGCTCTCCGCATTCGGCAGAACTTGAGAAAAGCTTTTTGAAAATCATGTACAAAAAAAAGAGGCCGGCGAACCGGTCTCACAGGTGTAATCACCTTCGGCATATAGCCTTGTTGTGATAAGATGATATTAACTTATCACAACAAAATAATTTTGCAAATTCCATTTTTGAGAAAAGGAACAAAATCATGAGTCGTATCCTCGGACTTGATGTCGGAACGAATTCTCTTGGCTGGGCAATTCTGGATCCTTTTCAAAAGGTGTTTGTTGACACGGGAGTGGTCGTATTCCAACAGGGGATTCCTGAAGAAAAAGGGAGGGAGGCAGAATGTTCCCCGGCTGCCGAGCGGCGGAAATTCCGGGCTGCACGTCGCTTGAAATACCGTCGCCGTCTGAGAAAATATCATACCTTGAAGGTACTGATTGAAAATCAGATGTGCCCATTGACCATACCTGAATTGCAAAATTGGATTCGGAATGGAAAATTTCCCATTGAAAACCGAGAATTCATCGCCTGGCTCAGCAGCACGAAAGAAGACAATCCCTATTATTTTCGGGCTAAAGCCGCCGAACGGAAGTTGCCGCCACTCGAATTGGGACGGGCGTTTTATCATCTGGCGATTCGGCGGGGCTTCAGGAGTTCCCGCAAAGAGACCTCCGGTTCGAACGAAAAAGAATTGACCAGTTTTAAGCAGGAGATCAACCGCCTGACTGAAATTCTGCAAAGAAAACAGTGCACTTTGGGGCAGTATTTCTATGAACTGTTCCAGAAGTCTGAAAAAATCCGGAAAATCAACCGTTGCGGAAGAAAAGAGCACTATGAGCCGGAATTTGACAAAATATGCGAAGTGCAGAATCTTCCGGAACCCTTTGTCTCTGAAATGAGAAAGGCCATTTTCCTGCAACGCCCCCTGCGTTCGCAGAAATATCTTGCAGGGCATTGTTCTCTGGAGAAAAAACGAGTTCGCTGTCTGATCGGCCATCCGCTGTTTGAACGCTATCGGATGCTTTCGTTCATCAACAGCATCAGAAAGAATGGCGTTCCTCTGAATGAACGGGAACGGCAGAAAGCACAGGCTGCTTTTCTGGTCAGCAAGCCAAGTTTTGAATTTGAAAAACTGGTTCGGAAATTATACCCCGGATATCCGAAGAATGAATGGTCAGAGTGGAATTATCCCCCGGATAAATCGATCGCATCATCTCCCGTCACGAACCAGTTGCAGAAAATACTGGGAACTGAAGATCTTTTCGCCTGGCACCATGAATACATCGGGCGCGACAACAAACCGAAAAGCATGGATTACCAGATCCTGTTTGACGCTCTTACATTTTTCGATGACGACGGTATGCTGAAAAATTTTGCCATCGAACGAGCCGGTTTGACTGTAGATCAGGCGGAAAAATTTGTCAAGATTCGAATTCCGACAGGGTATGCGAATTTCAGTCTTTATGCGATCCGGAAGATTCTGCCTTTCCTTGAAGCAGGGCATATTCAGACCCGAGCGGTGTTTCTGGCAAAACTACCGGATGTACTTGGGAAAGACGTTTTTCAGAAAAACGGGGAGAAAATTATTGCGGATATGGAACAGTTGGAGGCCGACTGGCGTATGGAGCGGGAATCGGCGTCGGAATCCGGCGAACGGGCCGCATTTCTTTCCCTGACGGAACGGATCAAACACTATCTGGAGGATGAATTTCATGTGACACCGGATCGTTTTGAATTGCTGTACCGCTACAACAGCCGTTCCGACTATCAGGATCACACCCGATCCGGGATTCTTCCGGAAGTGAATTTGGGAATGATCTACAATCCGATGGTGTACCGGTCGCTTAACGTTCTCCGACGTCTGGTCAATCATCTTCGCAAAACGGGGAAAATCAATGCAGATACCGAGATTCATGTGGAACTCGCCCGTTCGGTAAATGACAAAAATACGCGTATGGCTGTTGCGAACGATCAGAAAAAACAGGAAAATCTGCGCAAACAATATAAGGAAGCGATCGAAGCAGAGGGATTTGAAGCGACCGAAGAGCGGATTTTACGCTATGTCCTCTGGATGGAACAGAACAAACACTGTCTTTACACCGGGAAAGCAATCGGGCTGGCGGATTTGATGAGCGAAAACGACCTTGTTGAGCTTGAACACACCGTTCCGCGTTCCCGGGGCGGGGACAGCAGCAGGGAAAATTTGACTCTCTGTTTCACGGATTACAACCGCTACACCAAGAAAAACGGTCTGCCGACGGCTTGTCCGAATTATGACGTAAAATGGAAGGAATACAACTCGATCCGGGAGAATATCAAAGTTGCCGGTTGGGAGGAAAAGCGGGAAAATCTGCGTTCGCGTCTGGAAAAGCTCCGTTCTGCCGCCAGAGGCAATCCGCAGAAACGGGTCGAAATGCTCGAATGCAGAAGAGAATTCGAATACTGGTGCGCCAAACTGGCCGCCTTTGAAATTACGGATGAGGAGTTGCGCCGGAAAGGATTTTCCAGACGGCAGCTGGCGGATACCGGAATCATCGCCCGGCATGCGGTTTTTCTGCTGAAATCCGTTTATGGAAATACCTACTCCAGAAACGGGCGCGTGACGGAATGGGTAAGAAAAGCGTGGGGTGTGCAGGGAATCTATGAAAGGAAAGACCGCTGCGATCACCGGCATCATGCCATCGATGCCATGTGCATTGCGGCCTTGACGGAGGATTTCTTCCAGAAGATCAGCGCGGCATATCGGGCTGACGAGGAAAAGGCGATGGCATACGCCCGATACAACAGTACTTTGCCCGACGCCTATCCGTGGCGCTCGTTCCCGGAAGATGTATTTGAAAAATCAGAAGAGATTCTGGTCACCCATTTTATCCGGCACAATGAAACGAAGCAGGCTAAAAAACAAGTTCATCTTGTCACGCCGTACAAAACGGCGGATGGCGGACTCCGGCGGGTGGTAACTGCCGGCGGCGACACAGTCCGCGGGCAGCTGCATAAAGAAAGTTATTTCGGACGGATCAGAGACCCGGAATCCGGTGAAAAAAAATCCGTCCTGCGCAAAGAGTTGAACTCTCAAAATTTCAAAACTGAATCCGCTCTCGCCGCAATTGTCGATCCTGCGATTCGGGAGGCCGTATCCGCTCAGCTTCGTCTCCGCATGAGTTCAGGGAAAAGCTTCAAAGAAGCGATGGATGAGGGTGGTTTTCGCATGAGATCCGGGGACGACGTCTTCCAAGGGCCGCCGATCCGCAAAGTCCGGAGTTTCGTCCGAACTGCAGAGCCGTTGAAAATCCGGAGACACGCCTATGCATCCGAAGCGGAATACAAAAACTACATTTATGCCGATACGGCCAAGGGCGGCAATTTCAAAGCGGCGCTCTTCCGGGCGCCTCGGGGAAAACTCTGCTATTGTCTGCAATCGCTCTGGAACTGGGCGAACGCACATAAGCGGCCAGACTATGTTCCTCCGGAAAAACAGCCGGGGGTGGGCGAATTCCTCGGTTTCATTGCGCCGGGAACCATGGTGCTCGCCTATGAAAATACGCCTGACGAATTGAAAAAACTATCTCGGCGGGAACTCAATAAGCGGTTGTATAAAATTATTGTGATAGAAAAGGATATTCAACGCTTGAGTCTTCGTTATCATTGCGAGGCCAGGGCCAAATCCGAGGTACAGGAGGAAATGAAAAAAACGCTGGGAGTCGAAGAGGCGTCAACCATTTTTTTCCAGGAGCCGGCAAAGCTGTTGAAAATCACCAGTGGAGAATTTTCGAATCATTTGATCTTCGAAGGAATTGATTTTGTCATGTCCATTGACGGCGAAATACGTTTTCTGAAATAAAATCCTCAGAGTGGAGATGGTCATGCTGAAGCGGACGCTGTTTTTCGGATCTCCCGGCAGGTTGTTTCTCGAACATTCTCTGCTGGCTTATGAAATGCGAAATGCAAACGATGCTTCGGAGAAGCGGACATTTCCGCTGGAAGATCTTGGTTTCATCGTTCTGGAGTCTCTGCAGCTTGCCGTGACAACGGCATGTCTCAATGCACTGGCGAAAGAGAATATTGCCGTTGTCGTCTGCGATCATGCGCACATGCCCTCGGCAATGCTTCAGCCGTTTTCCGGGAACACGCTGGCGCAACGGCATACGGAAGCGCAGCTGCGGGCCACCGAGGCGCTGAAAGCCCGTCTCTGGCGGCAGACGGTCAAGGCCAAGATCATCAATCAGGCTGAATGCCTGAAGCGCCTGGGCTTGCCGGATCGACGGTTGCGTGTGCTGGCGGAATCAGTTAAGGCGGGAGACTCCGACAATGCGGAAGCCGTGGCTGCACGATATTATTTTCAGCAGCTCGCCGAACCGGAAGCATTTTCCCGTTGTCGGGACGGGATTCCTCCGAATCCCGCGCTGAATTACGGATACGCCATTTTGCGGGCGGCAGTGGCCCGTGCCTTGACGGGTTCCGGGCTGCTTTGCGTGGCGGGGATTCACCACTCGAATCAGTACAATCCTTTTGGGCTTGCGGACGACATCATGGAGCCGTTCCGTCCGTTTGTGGACGAGATGGTTTTCTCCTCCCGTGATTTTTTTGTCGTGCCGGAATTGGGAAAGGTTCAAAAAGCACAACTGCTCCAGCTTTTAACGGCGGATGCCATATCGGGAACGGAAAGGCGTCCTCTTCTGAACAGCATCAGCTGTACTTCCGCATCGCTGGTTCGTTGTTTTCTGCGGGAGGAAACGGTTGTAAAATATCCGGAATTTGTGAAAAAATGAGTGCGGAATATCAAGCTGTCAGCAGGTATGCGGCGATGTGGATCTATGTGATGTTCGATTTACCGACCAATACGAAGGCGCAACGGAAAGCCGCTGCCGGATTTCGTCATGATTTAATCAAGGACGGATTTCAAATGATGCAGTTTTCCGTCTACATCCGGCACTGTGCTACCGGAGAGAATGCTCTGGTGCACATCAACCGGGTTGAAGCAATGGTTCCGGCGGAAGGTATTGTCACGGTTTTGAAAGTGACCGACCGTCAATTCAGCGACACGCGGACTTTTGTCGGTAGAAAAACCACTCCGCCGCCGCCCGCACCTCTTCAATTGGAGCTTTTTTAAAAAAAACTCTGAAAAATATCAAAGATGTTTCTCATACTAAAGGAGTTGCAACCCCAATAATATAACCCACCTTCAAATTACATCAAATCACAACATGCAAGCCCGTTTTCAAAAAATTTTTAACAATATAACCCACCTTCAAATTACATCAAATCACAACTACTTCGCCTATGATAAGTACTATGAAGACAATATAACCCACCTTCAAATTACATCAAATCACAACATCCAACGATATCTCCGATGAATATCAGAAAATATAACCCACCTTCAAATTACATCAAATCACAACATTCGTCGTCGAACAGCATATTGCGGAAATAATATAACCCACCTTCAAATTACATCAAATCACAACGTTGCGCAGCATCTCGTAGCCGTACCACGGAATATAACCCACCTTCAAATTACATCAAATCACAACTCTCGGACGTCTGGGAGTACCGCCTCGAACAATATAACCCACCTTCAAATTACATCAAATCACAACACCCTGCCGTCATTTAGCCGCACTTCATATAATATAACCCACCTTCAAATTACATCAAATCACAACTCCGGTAATGCTAGATCATTTGGTTGTAGAAATATAACCCACCTTCAAATTACATCAAATCACAACGCACAACGCCGGTGAACACGTACAGCGTCTAATATAACCCACCTTCAAATTACATCAAATCACAACCGGTACGACCTCCAGCACCCGGAACAGGCGAATATAACCCACCTTCAAATTACATCAAATCACAACCCTAAAGGCAATGGGCAACACCCTCGGTTTAATATAACCCACCTTCAAATTACATCAAATCACAACATCAAAAACGCGGTCGAACTCAAGGACGGGAATATAACCCACCTTCAAATTACATCAAATCACAACTGCCAGCCTCTAATGAAGACCAAATTGATAAATATAACCCACCTTCAAATTACATCAAATCACAACAAACGGCCAGCGAAAGAATCACAACCGAAAAATATAACCCACCTTCAAATTACATCAAATCACAACCAGAACATTGAGGAATTGGCTCATTGTTTAAATATAACCCACCTTCAAATTACATCAAATCACAACTTTTACCGGGTAGTGCCCGGTGCAGAGAATAGTTCTGATGTGATCTAGGTCAAATGAAAAGTCGGCAACCTTACTCTGATTTTGCAATACCATACGAATTCTTCAAATTTTACAATACCTGATTCTGGATGAAGTTTTTCTTTGAGCTTGCGATATGGTTTCCGGCGGATGCTTTGGAGTATCGAAAGTGCATCCGCCGGATTTTTTTACTTTGCAAGAAGCGAGGCTCCGGCGAGGATCAGGAGGGATTCGCCGGTTGCTTCCAGTTCTACGGCGGCGATATCTGCCGTCGGATCGGGATTGTCGATTTCCACGAGAAAAAGGCCGTATTCGAGCATACGCGGCGTGACAAAACGGAAGGCAGGCGGAATTCCGCGGCTGTCCGCGGCCAGGAACCAGTCGCGCAGCTCCCGTTTGTTGCACAGTTCCGCCGGAGAAGTGCGGCTGCCG
>ERZ779895.3912-NODE-3912-length-10884-cov-2.502078_pt1 | contig 10884 bp, 9 predicted proteins | sample MGYA00511093_ERZ779895 | MGnify/ENA primary metagenome ERZ779895 (study PRJEB29588, sample SAMEA2142970) | human gut metagenome | biome: human gut; feature: human-associated habitat; material: faeces | place: Denmark | collected 2008/2010 ... | reverse complement strand
AAGATTGAAAAATAAAATTTTTCAATCGCGAGATTTGTGTCCGCGCGCTTGACACAAACTCGGCATGCGCAAAAAAACGTGCGCAGAAATGAGAGGAAAATATGCTGCAGAAAGCATTGGGATGTCTGTTTGTGTTTGGAATTGCCCCGGTCGGGATCGGCGGACTTTGGACAAAAGGAATGGGGCAGAAAAGAGAAAAGATTTTGAACCTGTATCTGGCAGGTTTTTTGAGTGAGCTGGCGGTGTTTCAGTTGATCGCTGTGCCGGTGATGGTAAAAAAAGTTTATGGGATGAACCTGCTGGTATATCTGACAACTGCGGTTTTTGCAGTGTTGGCTGCGACGGGATTTATCTGGACGCTTCTGCGGGAACGAGACTTGCGGAAGCAGACTGGGCGGAATGAGGACGTGAATCAGCAGCAGGCGGGGCAGGCGCAAGCGTGCAGTCTGCGAAAATCGACGGTTCCGGGCACTGGTAACGGAGCACGGAACCGCACACGGCGAACTGCAGTTCAAAATCCGGAGCGTCTGCTTTTCTGGTTGCTGTTTTTGGCATCGGTTGGCTATCAGATGTACATGGCCTTTGCCTATGCATCCTTTGACGGGGATGATGCGTATTATGTAGTTCAATCTGTATTGGCGGATCAGACCGGAGTGTTGAACCGGATTCGTCCCTACACTGGACTTTCTACGGACTTAGATATCCGTCATGCCCTGGCGACACTGCCACTGTGGATTGCCTATGTGGCGCGGATGACAGGCATTCATGCGACGATTGTGGCGCATACGCTGCTGCCGTTGATTTTTATTCCGCTGACCTATTATGTGTTTGTTCAGATCGGCAGAAAGCTGTTTTCCGACGGCTCTGTCAAGCTTCCGATTTTTCTGACGCTGGTTTCCATTATGCAGATCTGGGGGAATATTTCGATTTATACGAATGAAACCTTTTTCCTGACGCGGACCTGGCAGGGAAAATCGGTGCTGGCAAATCTGATCTTGCTGGTGGAGCTGTGGCTGATGTTGGAGCTTTGTGCGCGGGAAAAAAATAGGGAGAGGCAGGAAGAAACGGGATCGCAGCTGCCCTACTGGCTGCTGCTTGCAGTCAATCATATCGCAGCGGCGATGATGACGAGTATGGGTGCGTTTCTGACGGCGATGCTGTTCGGCATTACGGCGCTTGTGGCGGCGATCCGATATCGGAGCTGGTCGATTTTGTGGAAAACGGCGTTGTGCTGCATTCCGAATGTGGTTTATCTGATGTTGCTGCTGGTTTTGTAAGTGAAAGACGGCAGTTTGCAAAACACCTGTGAACTGCATCGATAGGAGAGATTGCGTTGAAAGAGATTGTGACAATTTTTCAGAATTACTGCGGCAGCGGCTGGTATCCGGTACTTTTTCTGGCTGCGCTTTTGTATTTGCTGGTGACAGAAAAGAAAAAACAGATCCGTGTGGTGCTGGTGGAAAGCTCTCTGGTGATCACGGTTTTATTCTTTCTGCCGTTTACAAAGACGGTAATGAATCTGCTGGGCGAAGGAGAAACCTATTACCGGATTTTGTGGCTGCTTCCCATGGCGGTCGTGATTGCTTATGCGGGGATCCGGTTGTTTGGAAAGCATTACCGGATCGGCTTTGTTGTTTTGGCGCTGGTGCTGGTGTTGACCGGAAAATCGGTGTATGACAGCCCGTATCTGTCAAAGGCGCAGAACCGGTATCATATTCCAAATTCCGTGATCGCGATCTGCAACGAGATCATGCCGGCGGAGGAGGAAGAGCGCGTCTGGGCGGTATTTCCGCAAGAGCTGATCTACTATGTGCGGCAGTATACCTCGGAGGTGCAGATGCCGTACGGGCGGGAAATGCTGGAGGCGTCCTGGGAGTGGAACTGGGACACGCACCCGATTTATAAGATTATGCGGGAGGATACGATTGATCTGGATGCGCTTTCGCCGCTTTTGACGGAGTACAACTGCCAGTATCTGATTTTGAACAAGAGTGTTCCGTATACCGGCGATCCGCAAAAAAATGGATTGATGAAAATCGCGGATATTGAAGCATATGAGCTGTACCGGAATGAAGCGGTGGAGATTGCGAAGAGGAAAGAATAGGAAAAGAATAACAAACCGGGAGCTTGCGCAGTGTGCACAGGCTCCCGGTTTTTATGCAAGATCCATTTACTGTTTAAATACTTTTCCAAACCGCTCTGCGATTTTTTCACGACCCTTTTGGTTCAGATGATATCCGTCCGTCAGGCAGTCGGTATCCTCCATTGTGATCGCACCGTAGTAGTTGTCGATAAAGGATACGCCGTTTTTGCGGCAGGCTTCGACTTCCCAGTTGAGGTAATCGACCATCGTGCCGTTGCCGAGATCATCGCGGTCGATATCGATGGTTTTGCCGTTTGCATCCGTGAAGGTGCCGTAGGGCTGGGAGAGCAGATAAATACGGATATGCGGGCATTGCTCCTGAAAAAGCTTGATTGTCGCGGTTAAAGCGCCATAAACGGTCGTCAGGTTTTTATCGTTTGCCTCGTCGTAAACCGTGCGGTCGTCCCTGTAGTCCTGCAGGTCATAGAGGATCACGAGGTCGTCCACCTTGGAAAGATCAACGCTCTTTAAAGTTTCGAGCGCCTGCGCGGCAGCTTCGGAATTCATCTGCGGGACGATGACGTCCATTAGGTCGAAATTCTGGTTGAGCAGAGCAGCCGCAACCCAGTAAAGGCTGACGCCATCCAGCGGATAGCTGTTGTCAAATTCCTGATGCTTCATGGAAATGGAGCTTCCGGGGAACGCGGCGTTTAAAATGGTGGCATTTGCGGATTTTTCCATCAGGGCAGCCAGACCGGTGTCGGAGGAGCGATCATCGGACAGAAGGTCGTTTCCGAGGGCAAGAACGGTGGTTACCCCGTCATCCTCATGTCCTTCGAGCATTTCCGGATCGAGAGGTTGGAGATAATCCATAACCTCAACATCGAACTCTGTAGTCGTTTCATTTGGGTTATAATCGGACTGACGGCCGCGGTTCCAGAGAAACAGCCGGACAATCGTTACAACGAGGATGATAGAAAAGACGATGACGAAAATCACATGTCCGGACGGACGCCCGGAGCTGGAAGAACGACGCCTCCTTTTACGGCTTTTTGTATGGGAATGGGTATGTTTTGAATGCTGATTTGGTCTGCTGTTTTCTGCGGTAGAATTATTTTCTTTCATAAAAAATCTGAACTCCTTATGGTTTACTGTCAATTTTGACCGGTAAAAAGTCGTTTTGATACATTCATCTTAGCATTCAGCCCCACAACTGTCCAGACAGGGGTCAAAAGATTCAAAATAATTTAAGAATCTTAACAATATTCATATAAAGCATCTCATGTTATACTAAGGCATACATGAAATATCGAAAGAACGAAAAGGGAGAAACGGTAGGATGGTTTTTTCATCATTATTATTTTTATGGCTCTTTTTGCCGGTGGTTGTTGCTGGATATTATATTGTTCCGTCAAAATGTAAAAATATCCTGCTGCTGATATCAAGTTTGCTTTTTTATGCCTGGGGGGAACCGGTCTACATTTTGCTGATGCTGTTTTCCATTTTTTTTAACTGGGGAACAGGGCTTTTGATCGACCGGTTTCGGAAAATTGACGGGATTTTGCTGGCAGTAAATGTTGTCGGAAATCTTGCGTTGCTCGGATTTTTCAAATACTATGATTTTTTTATTGGGTTGGTCAACAGCTGTTTCGGAACGACGTTTCCGGAAAAGAATATTCCGCTTCCGATTGGAATTTCTTTTTTTACGTTTCAGATTCTGTCATATGTAATTGATCTGTACCGGGGAAGATATCCTGTCCAGAAAAATATCCTCAATCTGGCGCTTTATATTTCCTTTTTCCCGCAGTTGATTGCAGGACCGATTGTGCGGTATGTGGATATTGACCGACAGCTGGAAAGCAGGACGCACAGCACCCAAAAGGCGATGGAGGGAATTCGGCGTTTTCTGTATGGTCTGGGGAAAAAGGTGCTGATTGCAAACGTTCTCGGACAGTGCGTGGACAGCATTTATGCGATGGAGCTGTCAGAGGTAACCGGGGCTTTTGCATGGCTGGCAGCAGGAATGTATATGCTTCAGATTTATTATGATTTTTCGGGGTATTCGGATATGGCGATCGGACTCCGAAAGCTGTTTGGCTTTGATTTTCCGGAAAACTTTAATTACCCGTATCTGTCGAAATCTGTGCAGGAATTCTGGCGGCGCTGGCACATTTCCTTAGGAACATGGTTTCGGGAATATTTGTATTTTCCGCTTGGAGGGAGCAGAAAAGGTGCGGTGCGGACATACGTGAATCTGATGATCGTTTTTTTAGTGACAGGGCTGTGGCACGGCGCGGGAATGACGTTTGCGCTCTGGGGCGTTTATTACGGAGTGCTTCAGGTGATTGAACGATTGGGATTTAAGAAAATTCTGGGAAAATACCCGGTGATTGGATGGAGCTATACGTTTCTGGCAGCACTGTTTGGATGGGTTTTATTCCGGGCGGACACGTTTGCCCAGGCAGGAGGAATGATGATCCGTATGATCTGTCCGTGGAAGTATTTACAGACAGATGTACTTTTACAAAATATTGTAGACCACAGAGCGTTTGTGATGTTGATTGTCGGGCTTTTGGGATGCGGTTTTATTCAGAAAATATGGCAGCGGATACCGGGAACGAAACGCTGGAAGTATTCCATTGGAGAAGCGGTATGGTGTGCAATCCTTGGCGTGTTGAGTCTGGCGGCGCTGGCTGGAAATACCTATAATCCGTTTATTTATTTCAGGTTTTAAACAGGAAAGGAACACGGATGAAAAAGAAAGAGATTTTGTGGATTCTTATTTTTGCATTATTATTTGGAAGCCCGTTTGTCAGCTGGTTTTTTCTGAAAAATTCTGTAGATACGCAAAATTATGAAAACCGGGAAGTGACAGAAATGCCGAAAATTTCCCTGGAAGAATATGCGCAATTTCCGCAGCAGTATGAGACGTATTTTAACGATAATATTCCGTGGAGGAATCAGTTGATTTCGTTAAACAGCGGACTGGATTTGTTTGCATTTCGGGACTCCTCCAATGAAAATGTCCTGATTGGAAAAGATGGATGGTTGTTTTTTACAGGAGGGACAAATCCGGTGGAACAGTCGACAGGACAACGACTTTTATCGGAAGATGATTTTGAAAAAATTGCAGGACAGTTGACGCTTGTACAGCGCTGGGTACAGAGCAGGGGAGAGAAATTTATTTTCTTCCTTGCACCGAACAAAGAGACAATTTACCGGGAAAAGCTGCCGGAATCAGAAACAGTTGTTACGGATGAAACGGAGGCGTTTCAGCTGATAAATTATTTGAAAGAGCATACGGATATTTCGGTTGTCTGGCCGTATGAGGAGCTGATGGAAGCCAAAGCAGATAGTGGTATGTGGATTTACAGCAAACTGGATACGCACTGGGGAAATCCCGGAGCTTATATCGGTGCAAAAGCGCTGGCAGAGGAGTTGGGAGTGGAAATGCCGGAGCTTTCGGAAGTGTCTGCAGAGCTATCAGAGATTTCCCGTGGCGATCTTGCAAATATGTTAAATGTCAGCATTCCGAATGGGGATAGGGAATATCAGTTGAGCGGCTATGAAGTTGAGGATGGAAATCAGGGCGAATCGTATATGGAGTTTCATCAGAACAGCGGAAGCAGTCTGAAGCTTGCGATTCGGAGAGATTCTTTCGGGGCGAGACTGTCGAAGGTGTTGCAGCATGCGTTTCAGGATGTTTATGTCGCACAGGGAGAAACGGATCTGATTGATGTAGATGCAGATGTCTTTGTTTATGAACTGGTCGAGCGAAGTCTGGAAAATCCGGATCTGGGGCTGCCTTATTTGTCTGTATTGTCAAACACGGATGAAAACGGCAAAGCAGTTACCCTGAAAGCGGAGTGCGATCTGAATGGCTTTTATATATCGGCGTTCCGGCAGCCGGATGGAACGGATGACTGGCAGGGTGTTTTGATTGGCGAGACGATTTCGCAGGAAGGGACAACATTTGCGGTGCCAGACGGAGAAAACGGAAGACTGCAGATTTATATGTTCCTGGACGCAAACGGGGAAAAACCGGTTCATGAAATGACACTGGAATATTAGGAAATGCTTCCTAATCCGTGAGAAAGATGATATACTGGAGCAACAGCGAGTCAACATGCTTGCATGATTGACGAGCGGCGACAGTAGCCCATGAACGAAGTTTATGGGCGGATGGGCGAAAGCCGGTAACGAACGAACAGCCTGCGTAAGCAGGCAAAAAAGCACGTTAGCGCGGGTTCGTGAGTGCACTTTCGGCGACCAAAAAGGAATTTTTATATGAAAAAGAAACTGAATTTACGGGATTTTGCCATCCTGCAGCTTGTCGTGCTGATCTACACTAGCTCCACGGTCATCAGCAAAATCGCAGCGCAGTCCGCGGAGAGCGGAAGAGGATGGACATTTTTGCTGCTCTACGGAGCAGAAATCGGAGTGCTGGGCATCTATGCGCTTTGCTGGCAGCAGGTCATCAAACGGGTGGAACTGTCTGTGGCGTATGCGAATCGGGCGATGGCGCTTTTATGGTCACTTTTGTGGGCGGTATTACTGTTCGGGGAGCAGATTACGGTGAAAAAATTCATCGGCGTCGGACTGGTGCTTGCCGGGACGCTGATTATCAACGGAGGAAAGGAGCAGGAAAATCATGATTGATTATCATTACTTCTTTCTGATCGGATCCGTGCTTGTGGCGGCGGTTTCCCAGGTTTTATTAAAAAAAGGCGCCCTGCATCATTATGACAGCTGGATTCGGGAATATTTGAATCCGTGGGTGATCACGGGTTATATTTTGATGTTCGGCTCCGTGTTTTTAAGTATTATGGGACTTCGGGGCGTGGATTTTTTCAACGCCCCTGTCATTGATTCGCTGGGCTATGTATTGGTTCCGGTCTGCGGTGCGGTGTTTTTTCATGAAAAGCTGACTGCTCGCAAATTAGTGGGAATATGCTGCATAGTTCTGGGAATGGCTGTGTTCTACCTTTGAGGTCAGCTGCAGCCATTTTGCATAATCGTAGGAGCGGCGCACATCTGCAGTGCAGGCGGCAAGCTCCGCCGGATCACCCAGACGGTCGCGGAAGGCACGTCGGTCTGCCGGGGCGAGATTGACATATTTCAGATAGGAAATCTTGAGTTCATTTAAATGGCCGCGGCAGGCGGGACAGTATTTTTTGTGCCCGTTCAGCATGTGGATTCGTTTACAGTGACGGCAATAATGGATGTACATCATAAGCGTAACTCCTTTCTTTTGGGTGACAAAAGTCTTTGTCCGGATAAACATATTGTGCCATTTAGACAAAAAATACACAACGAAAAAACGTTTACAATTTTCGACAGGAAAGCTGCCAGGAGGGAATCAGTGGAGGAACAGCATAAGAAGAAAAAAACGGGAAGTGCCAAAAAAGTGGCTCCCCATGGGATAAAAGATAGAAAGAGCGTATCAGAACAGAAAAAAAAGGCGCAGCGCGCAGAACGTATTCCCGAGCGGAAAAAGTCGAACTGGGACGATGGAGAATTTCTCGACGACTGGGACGAGGTATCCGGCAAAACAGCAGCGCACAGCAATAAGCGCCGCGTGAAAAAGCCTGCCGGAAAAAGCAGTCAGACCTTTCATGAAAAAAGCAGTCAGAACCGCACTGTAAAGCGCTCTGCGTCCGCATCGACCGCAGCATCCGGCAGAAACCGAAAACACCGGTCTGCCAGAAAAGAGCCGATGGCGGCGCTGGATATCGCGATTGCTCTGACGGGCGTGCTGGTTTTGGCGGCGGCAGCGTTTACGACATCGATGTATCTGGGACGAAACGAGCAGAATAAGCAGATGGAGGCGGTGGCTGCAGTCGGGAAAAATCTGGAAGCGATCGGGATGTCCGGGGAAGAGGTCCTGTCGGCGGTCGCTGTCGCAGCGCAGAACGTCTCGGAGGAGGTTTCTGAAGAAGAGACGACGGAGACGGAAACCGGATATGAGGAAAAGGATCTGGAAGCCAATGTCGACGTTATTTTAAAGCTGTCTTCGATGCAGAAGGATATGAAAATTAAATTCGCGGACAAAAACTCCGGTAAGCTGATAGGAAATCAACCCTTTACCGTAAAGCTGGAGGGCGCGTCGAGCCAGAACGCAAAGGATGACGACAAGGACGGCATAATTTATTTAAAAGACTTAAAAGCAGGCGATTACGTCGTTACCGTGACCGGACCGGATGAAATCAGCGGCAGAAAAGCAGCCGGAATTTCCGGGCGAGTGACGGTAAAGGACAAGATTGAGTATAAAAAGGTCGACGTGACGGACGAGATCAAAAAGGAGTCGGAGATCAACGCGGCGAAAGAGGATACCGCGATTGCACCGGCAGTGGAATCGGTTCTGCAGGATACTGTGGAATGGGTTGCGTCCACCAAAACACCGGCAGGAAACGGACAGGAATATGAAGAGGTCGGCAAGTCCGATATCCCGGAGCCTGCCCAGGCAAGACTTCTGGAGCCGGAGATAAAATACGCATATTTTGCAAAGGAAACGCAGATCGCCGTTTTCGATCAGCCCAGGGAGGAATCCCCTGCAGAGGGCGAGAACACGCCGCCTTCGGAGAGCGAGTCTTCCTCCGAGAGCGAAAGCACAAAGCCGTCTGAAAGTGAAGGTACAAAGCCTTCGGAGAGCGAATCGGAATCCGGAAGCAGCAAGCCGACGGAAAGCGAGAGCACGAAGCCGTCCGAGAGTGAAAGTACAAAGCCTTCGGAAAGCGAATCTGCAACCGAAAGCAGCACTGCAGCGACAGAGCCGACAAAAACGCCGGAAACCAAGCCGGAGGAGGTAAAGGTCAAGAAAATCACGATCTCAGGCTCTGCAACGGTTGAGGTCGGACAGACTGTTTCCCTTTCTGTAACGGTATCGCCGGACAATGCAGCGAACAAGTCCATTCGCTGGGAAATCGTTTCCGGAAAAGAGTTTGTCTCGGTGGATGATAAGGGAACGGTAAAAGGCGTAAAAGCCGGAGAAGCGAAGATCAAAGCGGTCGCGCAGGACGGCAGCAACGTAGAGAGCGGAATCAGCACCGTGAAGGTGACGGAGAAAAAGATAAACCGCGGCGATACAAAGACCTTATTGAAAGATAAAAACGGCAACCAGCTGTACTGCAAGGACGGGGATACCTACCGTGAGGCAACGACGGCGGATTATTATACGAAAGATAAATTTTACCGCAAAAAAGCGAATGTGGAATATCGGTATACCGGATGGCAGACGATCGACGGAAAACGCTTTTTCTATGACAAAAACGGAACTGCTGTTACCGGCGAACAGGTGATCCAGGGCGTGAAATACATGTTCAATGGGGACGGCAGCTTAAATACGGGAACTGTGATGGGAATTGACATTTCCAAACACAACGGCAATATCGACTGGAACGCAGTCAAAAACTCCGGCGTACAGTACGTCATCCTGCGCTGCGGCTACCGCGGATCGGCTTCGGGTGTGCTGGTAGAGGATCAGAAGTTTAAGAGAAATATTCAGGGCGCGACGGCGGCAGGTCTGAAGGGCGGTATTTATTTCTTCAGCCAGGCGGTGAATGAAGTGGAAGCGGTCGAAGAGGCCTCCATGACGCTTTCCCTGATTAAAAATTACAGAATCACTTATCCTGTCTATATTGACGTGGAGAGCGCGAACGGGCGCGCAGACGGAATTTCCAAAGCGGCGCGAACGTCTGTCATCAACGCATTCTGCCAGACGATCCGTAACAGCGGCTACACGCCGGGACTGTATGCGAACAAAAACTGGCTGACGGAAAAGATCAATACAGGCGCCCTTGGCGGCTGCAAGATCTGGCTGGCGCAGTATGTCGCTGCACCGACCTATGGAGGACGTTACGAGATGTGGCAGTATTCGTCGAGAGGGTCGATTGCAGGAATCAAAGGAAATGTTGACTTAAACGTAAGCTATATGGGTTACTGATATTGTGACAAAATTTGATACGGACAGGGCGCTGCAGTCTGCAGGATATCCGTAAACTGCAGCGCGCATTGCCGGGAATGGTGGCAATGCCGTATTTTCCTGTTGGAAAAACACGGAAAATATGGTACACTGGAAAAAAATCAGGATTATGGGATTTTGCGTCCTTTTGCGCAGAATCGAAAAGGAGAAGAGGCATGAGAACCTATCTTGTTACCGGAGGAGCGGGGTTTATCGGTTCCAATTACATTCACTATATGTTCCGCAAGTATGACAACGAAATCCGCATCATCAATGTGGATGCGCTGACCTATGCGGGCAATCTCGAGAACTTAAAGGACATTGAAAACCGCGATAACTATACCTTTGTAAAAGCAAATATCTGCGATAAAGAAGCGATTGCAAAGATCTTTGCAGAAAACGATATTGACCGCGTAGTGCATTTTGCAGCGGAAAGCCATGTAGACAGAAGCATCAGGAATCCCGAGGTATTCGTACAGACCAACGTGCTGGGTACTGCCGTGATGTTAAACTGCGCAAAGAACGCGTGGGAGCTTCCGGACGGCACCTTTAAGCCGGGCAAGAAATTCCTGCATGTTTCGACGGATGAAGTATACGGCTCTTTGAGCGAAGACGGCGGCTATTTCTATGAGACAACCCCCTATGCGCCCCACAGCCCGTACTCTGCCAGCAAGGCAGGATCTGATATGCTTGTAAAAGCGTATATGGATACCTATCATTTCCCTGCAAATATCACGAACTGCTCTAATAACTACGGCCCTTACCAGTTTCCGGAAAAGCTGATTCCGCTGATCATCAACAATGCGCTGCACGGCAAGAAGCTTCCGGTATACGGCGACGG
>ERZ779895.3911-NODE-3911-length-10884-cov-7.952258_pt1 | contig 10884 bp, 7 predicted proteins | sample MGYA00511093_ERZ779895 | MGnify/ENA primary metagenome ERZ779895 (study PRJEB29588, sample SAMEA2142970) | human gut metagenome | biome: human gut; feature: human-associated habitat; material: faeces | place: Denmark | collected 2008/2010 ... | reverse complement strand
CCGGCCGCTATCAGGTGGCCTACTGCCCCAGCCTGGTGCGCGGTCAGGGCTACTACACCGGCATGGTGTTCGAGATCACCTGCCCGCAGTTCAGCGGTGCCGTGGCCGGCGGCGGCCGCTACGACAACATGGTGGGCAAGTTCCTGGGCACCCAGGTGCCTGCCGTGGGCTTCTCCATCGGTTTCGAGCGCGTGTGCGGCATCCTGCTGGAACAGGGGTATCAGATCCCCGGTGCCAAGCAGAAGATCGCCCTGCTGTACGGCAAGGACGCTGACTTTCCCGCCGTGCTGAGCAAGGCCGCCGCCCTGCGTGACACCTACAACGTCACCGTGCTGCAGCAGGCCAAGAAGCTGGGCAAGCAGCTGGGCCAGCTGGAGGCCGCCGGGTTTGCCGGTGCCGCCTTCATGGACAAGGACGAAGTCAAAATTTTTGCACAGCAGTAACCACAAAACGCAGACAGGCCCCCGCACAAAACCGTGCGGGGGCCTGTTTTTTACTTCGTCATCAAATGGTGAACTGCACCACGCAGAAAGCAGCGTAGATGCACAGCAGCGCAATGCCCTGCGGGCGGCTGAGCTTGCCCTTGAGCAGGGCGGGCACCGTCAGCAGCAGCATGACCGCAAACATCACCGGAATATCCATCACCAGCGAGGCGTTCATGCCAGCAATGGTGGAGTTCTGCGGGATGGTAAAGGGGGCCAGCGTCACGCTGACGCCGCTCACCAGCACCAGATTGAACACGTTGGCACCGATGACGTTGCCCAGCGACAGCGCCCCGTGGCCCTTGACCAGCGAGGTGATGGCCGTGACCAGCTCCGGCAGCGAGGTACCCAGTGCCACAAAGGTCAGAGCAATGACCGACTCCGGCACGCCCAGTGCCTGTGCAATGAGGGTGCCGTTGTCCACCAGCAGGTCCGCGCCCACCGCGATGAGCACCGCGCCCACCGCCAGCAGGCCCAGTTCCTTGGCAAAGGAAGCGTTTTCTTCCGGCTCTTCCTCTTCTTCCGGGGCGGGGGCATTCTTCATAGCCATCACGTTGCAGACGATGTAGGCCACGAACATGGCCAGCAGGATGATGCCCACCAGCCGGGTGAAGGAGCCGGTGGTGTAGGCCACACCGGCGTAGAAGGCTGCCGCCACAAAAAAGAACAGCACCGGGGTGCGCAGGCTCTTGGGGTCCACCTTGCCCGGCTTAGCCACAATGGGAATGGCCGCAATGAGGGCGGAATTGCAGATGACCGAACCAATGGCGTTGCCGTAGGCGATCTCGCCGTGACCGGTGAGAGCCGAGGTGGTAGACACCATCACCTCCGGCAGGGTGGTGCCGATGGACACCACCGTAGCACCGATGAGCAGCTCCGGCACATGGAAGCGGCGGGCAATGCCGGTGGCACCGTCCACAAACCAGTCACCGCCCTTGATCAGGCACAACAGGCCCACGATGAACAGCAAAACAGGTATAAGCATGTTTTTTCTCCTTTTTGATCGTTCCTTGGCCCGGCTCCAGGAACGGGAGTCTCTCGGCCGGGCAAAAAAGAAAAGACTCCTATTACAGGGTACGCATACTACGTCCTTGTAATAAAAGTCTCAAGCATCCGGCACTGCATCGGGCATTTCTGCCGGGTTGTCGCTGCAGCACAGCGTATCATCTCTTGCGGGATATACGCCCTTTACTCCCTTTTATCTTTGCATATTATACCTGTTTCAACGGCAAAGCGCAAGGGGAAACCTGCAAATTTCACCCTGCCTTTTCCACTTTTTTCGCGTTGGGATAGATGCGTTCCATGCGGGCATTGTCGAAATGGGCGTCCAGATAGGTCTCCACGGCATTGGCAGCTGGCACCCCGCTGGTGCGGGCGTCGTAACGGGCCAGCGCCAGCGAGCTGGTGACCATGTTCACCGCCATGAACACCGCCAGCAGCACGGTCATCCACGGCCGCACCCGGCTGCGCAGACGGGTCATGCACTTCATGACCACCGGGTAGCCGTAGCGCATCCACACCACGGCCGCCATGCCCCAGAAGAAGCAGTACAGCAGGTTTATGCGCCCGCCCAGATTGAATTTGAACTTGCTGTAATCCCAGAACACCGTGCCGAACAGCAGCTCGGTCACGGCGCTGCACACATACTCGTACACGCCGCCCATCACCGTGCCGAACACAAACAGGTAGCGGTCGCTCTTGTCCTGATTCTGGCGCAGCAGCACGGTGGTCAGGGCCAGAGCCAGGCCCCACACCACGCTGAACGGCCCCCACACCAGACTGGAACGGCTCATCCAGACGCCTGCCGTCAGGCGGCAGAACACTGTTTCCACCAGGTCCCCCAGAAACGCGCCCACCACGAACAGCCACAGCAGGTCGGCGGCGCTCAGGGGCGTTTCGCCGTTCTGGGCAATGGTCGGTTCCTGCCGGGCCGCCGCCGGGTAGGCCCGCTGGATGCGCTTTTCCACATACAGGGCAATGCGGCGGCGCAGGCCGTCGGAGCTTTCACCCAGCCGCTGGTTCAGCTGTTCCAGCACCGGGTGTTTGGCCGCATAGCGCCCCACCAGCACGGCCGAACCGATCTGGTCCAGCGCTGCCACGATGACCGCCGCCCACACCAGCGGGTGCAGCAGCCAGCTCGGGATGACCTGGCACAGCCGCAGCAGCAGGCCATTGAGCCACAGCACGCTGGCAGTGCCCAGCACGCCCCACAGCAGCGAATACTGCAGGCAGACATAGCCGTTCAGGTTGAAGCGCTTACCGGAGTAGTCCCACCATTTGCGGCGGTGCAGCCGTTCCAGCAGCTTAGCCGTCAGCCACTCCATGACCGTGGAGGCCAGCGTACAGGCAAAGAAGAGGTACACCGGGTCGCTGCGCAGGTCCGTGAAGCCCACGGCCAGCAGTACCGCCGTGGAGCCGTACACAAAGCAGAAGGGCCCGGCTGCTGCGCCGCGGTTGGCAAAATGCTTGCCCCGCACCGTAGCTACTACCGTCTCCCCTACCCAGCCCGCAAACGAGTAGACCAGGTAAAGGACGCCCAGCGTATAAAAATCGTATTCCATAGCAATCCTTTCTGCCAAAAGCGTTGGTTTTCCAGCAGTTGTATTGTACCCTTTTTGCCTGCAGAACGCAAGCATGGCAAAGGGGCCGCCCGCAGCGGGTGGTCCCTTTTAGATTTCGTTGTACGATCAGAATTTGCGCCAGGTGTCGGGCAGGAACAGCACCAGCATGGGGAAGATCTCCAGGCGGCCTGCCAGCATATCAAAGATCAGCACCAGCTTGGCCGGGTCTGCAAAACCACCAAAGTTCTGCATGGGGCCCACCAGCTCCAGGCCCGGGCCGATGTTGTTCATGGTAGCCGCCACAGCGGTAAAGTTTGTCACCATGTCAAAACCGTTGAGGCTGATGAGCAGGAAGGACCCCACAAAGATGAAGCTGTAGGCCGCCATGAACACGTTGGTGGTACGGATGGTCTCATGGTTCAGCAGCTTGCCGTCCATCCGGGCCGGAGCCACCACCTGCGGGTGCAGAGCCTGCTTGAGCTCCTTGCCCAGCGTCTTGCCCAAAATGAGGATGCGGCTCACCTTGATGCCGCCGCCGGTGCTTCCGGCACAGGCACCAATGAACATCAGCACCACCAGCACTTCCTTGGACAGGGTGGGCCACAGGTCAAAATCGCAGCTGGAAAAGCCCGTGGTGGTGATAATGGAACCCACCTGGAACGCCGCTTGCCGCAGTGCCTCGCCAAAGCTGTTGTAGAGGCTGTAGATGTTGGCCGTGATGATGGCAATGGCGGCTGCAATGACCACAAAGTAGCCGCGCACCTCTTCGCTGGCTGCAGCACGGCGGAACCGGCGCATCAGCAGCAGGAAGTAGGCGTTGAAGTTGACGCCGAACAGGATCATGAACACGGTCACGACCCACTGGATGTAGGGGGAAAAGCTGCCAAAGCTGTCATTACGGAAGCCGAAGCCGCCGGTGCCTGCGGTGCCAAAGGACGTAAGCATGGCCTCGAACAGGGGCATCCCACCTGCCAGCAGGAACACCAGTTCCAGCAGGGTCAAGGCCAGGTAGATGCCGTAAAGGATCTTGGCGGTGGACTGCACCTTGGGCACCAGTTTGTCCACCTGGGGGCCGGGGCTCTCGGCCTTCATCAGGTTGACGTGGGAGCCGCCGGTCAGGGGCAGCAGGGACAGCAGGAACACCAGAACGCCCATACCGCCGATCCAGTGGGTGAAGCTGCGCCAGAACAGGATGCCCTTGGGCAGATCCTCTACCCCGGGCAGGATGCTGGCACCGGTGGTGGTAAAGCCGGACACCGTCTCAAACAGGGCATCCACCGGGTTGGGGATGCAGCCCGTAAGCACAAAGGGCACCGCACCCACCACCGAGATGACGATCCAGCTCAGGGCGGTGGCGGCAAAGCCCTCCCGCATATAGAATACCTTGCTGCGGGGCTTGATGGCCCGCAGCGCAAAGCCGATGCCTGCGCTCACGGCAGCCGTGAGCAGGAACACTGCCAGTACCATCCACTCGCCGTAGATCAGGCTGGCAGCGGCGGGCAGAAGCAGCAGGGCGCCCTCGATCATCAGGATATAGCCCAGCAGACGGAAAACGATCGCATAATTCATAGCCCGCCTCCGTCAGCTCTCCACGATGTCCCGCAGGTCATGCAGGCCATGCTCCAGGGTCACTACGATCACGTTGTCGCCCACCTGGATCTGGTCGCCGCCGCGGGGGATCAGGATCTGATTGCCCCGGGTGATGCAGCACAGCAGCAGGTTCTTTTTCAGATGCAGCTGGCTCAGGGGCACACCGGTGGCCCGGCTCTCCTCGTGTACCGTGAATTCCAACGCTTCCACGCGGTCGTCCAGGATGCGGTACAGGGTCTTGATGTTGCTGCCCGCCTCATTCTGCAGGGCACGGACATACTGCACGATGTAGTCACAGGTCATGTACTTGGGGTACACCACGCTGCCCAGGTCCAGCCCGGCCAGAATGTCATCGAACTCCAGACGGTTCACCTTGGTCACCAGCTTGCCGTGGGAATGCTTTTTGGCAAACAGGGTCAGCAGCACGTTTTCCTCGTCGATGTTGGTCAGGGCCACAAAGGACTCTGCGGACTCCAGCCCCTCCGACAGCAGGAAGTCCCGGTTGGAGCCGTCCTCATTGAGGATCTGGGCACCGGGCAGCTGCTCGGCCAGCTCCTGAGCACGGGCGGCATCCCGTTCCACGATGCGGACCCGGACATGGTTGTCCAGCAGCTCCTGGCTCAGGTAGAACGCGATGGCGCCGCCGCCCACGATCAGGGCGTTGCGCACCGGCCGCACCGGCAGGTGGATCTGCTGGAAGAAGGCATGCGCGTTTTCCTGGGTGGCCAGGAAGGTGACCTGATCGCCGTTCTGCAGCACAAAGTTGCCGTTGGGGATGATCACCCCGCCGTCACGCTCCACGGCACACACCAGAATGTCGCTCTTGAGCCGACTGGGGATCTCGCGGATGGCTACGCCGTCCAAACCCTGTGCCTCGGTGAGCGCAAACTTGATCAGCCGCACGCGGCCGCCCGCAAAGGTGTCGATCTTGCTGGCCCCCGGGAACCGCAGCAGATGGGAGATCTCCTTGGCTGCCGCCATTTCCGGGTTGATGATGGCCGAAATGCCGATCTGTTTTTTGATAAAGTCCAGCTCGTGGCTGTAGGACGGGTTGCGCACGCGGGCAATGGCGTGGCAGTGGCCCGCCTTTTTGGCAAACATACAGCACAGCAGGTTCAGCTCGTCCGAACCGGTCACGGCAATGAACACGTCCGCATCCTCAATGCCGGCTTCAGACAGGGTGGTGATGGAGGAGCCGTTGCCCACGATGCCCAGCACGTCGTACGTCTCGATCAGGTGCTCCACCCGCGCCTTGTTCGTGTCCACAACGGTCACGTTGTGGCCCTCCTCGCTGAGCTGCCGCGCAAGGGCGGTACCGACCTTGCCGCTGCCCACCAGAATGATCTTCATAACAAGTCCTTTCTCCTTTGGCAGCCCCTTTCCCGGGGCATACAAATATAGTTTAATATATCATATCCAGCCGCAAAGTTCCACTGTTTGCCCCACAAATACATCGAATTGCTTAAAAAGCGACGGTTCTTTTGTGCAGGATTACCTGTTTTCAGCGTGAAAGCGCAAAAAAGGGGCTGCCGCACAGCTTTTGTGCAGCAGCCTCCTTGGGTCAAAATGATTCAGAATGCCCTCCGCGTGCGCTTTGGGCGTCATCTGCGGAAAAGTATCGTTATAAGAGCAAGGTCTCCCCTGCTGTCAGGTCTCAGTACCGCTCTACGCCGTCCTTGGTGACAAGGGCGTATACCAGCGGGGCTTCCTCCGGCTTTTCCGCGCCGTACACAAGACCGCTGCGGTACTCGGCGGCAGCGGCTTCAAACTTGTCCGCTGCACCGTAGAAGGTTGCCAGGCTCTCGCCCTTGTGGACGTAGTCGCCGCGCTTTTTGTGCAGGGTGATGCCAGCGGCAAAGTCCAGCGGGTCGCCCTTTTTCTGGCGGCCGGCACCCAGCAGCACACTGGCCGAGCCGATCTTTTCGGCATCATTGGCCACGATGTACCCATCCTGCTCGGCCAGCAGCTCATAGCGGGCAGCAGGCTGCTCAAACAAGCTGTAGTCATCCAGCACGCGGGTATCACCGCCCTGGGCGGCAAACATCTCCTTGCACTTTTCAAAGGCAGAGCCGTCCGCGATCACCGCCTGTGCCATGGCACGGCACTGATCGGCATCGCCCTTGCCTGCCAGCACCAGCATATTGGCGGCCAGCTGCAGGCACACCTCCGTCAGGTCCGCCGGGCCACGGCCCTTCAGCACATCCATGCTCTCCATGACCTCCAGGCTGTTGCCGATGTTGTGGCCTAGCGGGGTGTCCATGTCGGTGATCATGGCGGCCACCCGGCGGCCATGGTGGGTGCCGATGGACACCATGAGCTTTGCCAGCTCGATGCTCTGGTCCACGGTTTTCATAAAGGCACCGGTGCCGGTGGTCACGTCCAGCAGAATGGCGTCCGAGCCGGAAGCCAGCTTTTTGGACATGATGCTGGACGCGATGAGCGGGATGCAGCTCACGGTGGCGGTCACATCCCGCAGGGCGTACATCTTTTTGTCTGCCACGGCGATGCCCTCGCTCTGGCCGATGACCGACAGACCGATGCGGTTGACCTGTGCAAAGAACTCTTCCTGCGTCAGGGCCGTCCTGGTGCCAGGCACGCTCTCCATCTTGTCGATGGTGCCGCCGGTGTGGCCCAGACCGCGGCCGCTCATCTTGGCGATCTTGACCCCGCAGGCTGCCACGATGGGGGCGATCACCAGCGTGGTCTTGTCGCCCACGCCGCCGGTGGAGTGCTTGTCCACCTTGATGCCCGGAATGGGCGAAAGGTCCACCATGACGCCGCTGTGGGCCATCACGTCGGTAAGCTCTGCCGTCTCTTCGTCGGTCATGCCGCGCAGGTACACAGCCATCATCCAGGCAGCCATCTGATAATCGGCCACCTCACCGGACACATAACCGTTGACGATGGTCTCCAGCTCTTCACGGCTGTGGGTGCCGCCGTCGCGTTTTTTGGCGATCAGATCATAAATGCGCATAACTTCACGCTCCTGTCGAAATAGTATGACATTGTAGTCTCAGTATAGCAAAATTCCAGTCAAAAGCAAGGTTTTTTCTGTAACTTTTGCCCATTTTTTAAACAAAAGGGCGCAGCTGCCCGAAAAAGCAGCTGCGCCTGTGAGGTTTGCGGAGAAACGCCCCGGATCAGCGGGAACCCTTGTCGTAGGGGATGCCCTCTGCCTTGGGGGCCATGCTGTTCTTGGACGTGAAGGCCAGGATGACCATGGACGCCACGAACGGCATCATGTTGTAGATGTTGCTGGACCAGTGCAGCTGTGCCAGGAAGGTGGAGTCCGCAATGTTGGCCAGGCTCTTGAACACGGCAAAGAACATGGCAGCCCCAAAGATGTGGAAGGGCTTCCACTGGCCAAAGATCATAACGGCCAGGGCCAGGAAGCCTGCACCAGCCACGCCCACCTCAAAGTTCCAGGTCTGCACCGGGGGCACGATGTAAGCCATGCCGCCAATGGCACCCAGGGCACCGGAGAGCAGCACACCAGCGTAGCGCATCTTGTAGACATTGATGCCCACCGAGTCGGCTGCCTGGGGATGCTCGCCGCAGGCCCGCAGACGCAGGCCGAAGCGGGTCTTGTACAGCACCACATAGCTGATGATCAGCAGGATGATGCCCAGCGGAACAAAGACGCTGAGCTCCAGCCCGCCGATGCTGAACAGGAAGGGCTTATTGGTATAGTTCAGCTTGGCGCTGCCGCTGTCGCTGAAGTATTTGGCGATGACCACGGCAATGGCGGTGGCCAGCAGGTTCAGGGCTGTGCCGCCGATGGTCTGGTCCGCCTTCAGGTTGATGGAGGCAAAGGCCAGCAGCAGGCTGTACACCATGCCAGCCAGGGCCGCCGCCAGAATGGTGAGCAGCACCACCAGGAAGGGAGACATGTCGGCGGGCAGCAGGGTCAGGGTAAGCACACCTGCCACACCGCCGATGACCATGATGCCTTCCAGCGCAATGTTGATGATGCCGGAGTGCTCACTGAACATACCGCCCAGAGCCACCAGCATCAGCACGATGCCATACAGCAGCGTATATTTGATCAGAAGCAGCATATCACTTGCCCTCCTTCTTGGTTTCGGTCTTGGCCGGAGCGGGCTCTGCGTTCACATTGGTCTTGTCGGCATTCTTGAACAGCAGGCCGTGGATCTTGCCGCGGAACAGCATGGAGAATGCGCACAGATAGATGATGATACCGCTGATCAGGTCCGAGATCTCCGTGGGGTAATACTTGGTGGACAGGAACGAGCCGCCCACCGAGATGTGGGAAATGAACAGTGCCGAGAAGATGGTGCCGATGGGGTTGGAGCTTGCCAGCAGAGCAACGGAAATGCCGTTGAAGCCCATGGCCGGCAGGCTGGTGGAGTTCAGCGGGTTCCACTGGGACACGTTGGACAGGAAGTACAGGCCGGCACCAAAGCCTGCCAGCGCACCGGCAATGGCCATGGAGAGGATGATGTTCTTCTTCTCGTTGATGCCGGCATAGCGGGCAGCGCTCTTGTTCAGGCCGACGGCCTTGAGCTCATAGCCGAAGGTGGTCTTGTTCAGCACCACCCAGATCAGGATGGCCACCGCCGCTGCCAGGAAGATGGCAATGGTGGTGCTGTTGGTCTGGAACATCTTGTTCAGGCCGAAATCCGGGATGATGGACTGGGCAAAGGCCGGGTTCTTGCTCAGGTTCAGGGTACGGGTGTTCCGCACGTCGTACATGGGGCCGGTGCCGTTCTGGTAAATCAGCTCATTGACCAGATACAGGCCGATCCAGTTGAACATAATGGAGGTGATGACCTCGTTGATGTTGAAGTAGGCCTTGAAGAAGCCGGGGATCGCGCCCCAGATGCCGCCCAGCAGGGTGGCTGCCAGCAGGCAGACGAACCAGGGCATCTTGAGCATAATGGCGCAGTACAGGGCACCGTAGGCACCCAGCGTGTACTGACCGGCAGCACCGATGTTGAACAGGCCGGTCTTGAAGGCAAATGCCACCGACAGGCCGGTCATGACCAGAGGTGCTGCGTTGGCCAGCTCCTTGCCGACGCCGTAGGGAGCGTCGTGGAAGCCGCCTTTCAGGATGCGCACAAAGCCGTCGCCCCAGGCGTGTGCCGGGTTGATGGCCAGCAGCACCAGAAAGCCCACGATCAGACCGATGAGGATGCACAGCAGAGCTGCCAGCACACTGGTGACCGAGCTTTGCAGACTGCTGTGGGAAAGTTTTTTCTTGTCCATTTGTTACTTAGTCTCCTTTCCCTGCTTGCGTGCACCGGCCATATACAGGCCCAGTTCCTGCACGGTGGTGGTCTTGGGGTCAAACTCGCCCACGATCTCGCCCTCGTACATGACCAGGATGCGGTCGGACAGGTTCATGACCTCGTCCAGCTCCAGGCTCACCAGCAGCACGGCAGTGCCCTTGTCACGCTCTGCCACGATCTGCTTGTGGATATACTCAATGGCACCCACGTCCAAGCCGCGGGTGGGCTGCACGGCAATGAGCAGCTTGGGATCCCTGTCGAGTTCACGGGCAATGATCGCCTTCTGCTGGTTGCCACCGGACATGCTGCGCACGATGGTGGAGCTGCCCTGGCCGCTGCGCACGTCGTACTGTGCGATCAGCCGGTCGGAGTACTCACGCACCTTATCCGAACGGATGAAGCCGCCCTTCTGGAACTCCGGCTGCCAGTAGCGCTGCAGCACCATGTTGTTTTCCAGGCTGTAATCCAGCACCAGACCGTGCTTGTGACGGTCCTCCGGGATATGGCTCATGCCGTCCTTGGAGCGCTGGCGGATGGTGGCATGGGTGATGTCCTTGCCATCCAGCGTGATCTTGCCGTTGGTCAGCTTTTCCAGACCGGTCAGGCCGTAGACAAACTCGGTCTGGCCGTTGCCCTCAATGCCCGCCAGACAGACGATCTCACCGGCGTGCACCTGGAAGGTGACATCCTTGACGGAATCCTTCTTGCGCTGATCGTTGTGCATGGTCACGTTCTGCACGTCCAGCACCACGGCACCGGGCTTTGCAGGCTGCTTTTCCACCTGCAGCTGCACATCACGGCCCACCATCATGCGGGAAAGTTCTTCCTTGGTGGTGTCCTTGATGTCTACGGTGCCCATGTACTTGCCCTTGCGCAGCACGGTACAGCGGTCGGCCACGGCCATGATCTCGTTCAGCTTGTGGGTAATGAACAGGATGGACTTGCCTTCCTTCTTGAACCCGCGCATGATCTCCATCAGCTCGTCGATCTCCTGCGGGGTCA
>ERZ779895.3909-NODE-3909-length-10891-cov-9.721484_pt1 | contig 10891 bp, 7 predicted proteins | sample MGYA00511093_ERZ779895 | MGnify/ENA primary metagenome ERZ779895 (study PRJEB29588, sample SAMEA2142970) | human gut metagenome | biome: human gut; feature: human-associated habitat; material: faeces | place: Denmark | collected 2008/2010 ... | reverse complement strand
CCGGATGCGCCGCCACTCATCAAAGCGCTCGCCCGCGCTGAGCCGCGAGTGCAGCACCGCCGCAACCGCCCCGAACCGCGCCCGAAACCACATGACCATTTGCGGCGTGAGGGCGATTTCCGGCACGAGAATCATGGCGGATTTCCCCTGCACGAGCGTCTGGCGCACGAGGCGGATGAACACCTCGGTTTTGCCGCTGCCCGTCACGCCGTGGAGCAGGTATTTCCCCTGTCCACTGCGCAAATCCGGCAGCATGACAGACAGTGCTTCCTCCTGCCCCGGCGTGAGGGGCGGGTCAGGGACGGCGGTGTCCGGCGTATTGCCGCCCGGCCGGCGCAGCACTTCTTCTTCCCGCAGGGCAATTAGCCCCGCTGCTTCCAGCTGGCGCAGCGCTTGCAGCGGTTCGCGGACAAGCAGCTTCAATTCCTCCACCGGGTGCGTCCGCCCGTCGGATAAGACCGTCAGCAGCAGACGCCGTTTCGGCGAGCGTTTCTCCGCCAGTGCCGCCGCTTCCAGCATTTCGCGCGGCTTTGCTGCCTGCGCGACCGTCTGCGTTTTCACCTGAATGCGTCCACCGCGCATTTGGGCGGGCAGCATCAGCCGCAGCGTTTCCGCCAGTGGGCAATGCACGTCGTCCGCCATCTGCTGGGCGAGCGTCAGCAGCGTGGGGCAGATAGCGGCATAATCCTCCAGTGGGCGGAGGATGTCGCGGAGCTTTTCCGGCGGCACGTCCGTCTCCTGCGTCAGGGAGAGGACGACCCCCTCCTTGCGCATCCGCCCGAACGGAACTTCCACGCGCTGCCCGGCGGTGAGCGTCATGCCGTCCGGAATGCGGTAGGTAAACGTGTGCGCAACATTCTCATGCACAATGTCCACAATTACCTGTGCGTACAGGACACTCACCCCTTTCTGCTCAATGCGCTAATACACCATTGTTTATTATACATCGGAATGCCGAAGGGGTCAAGGAAAAAAGGCATGTTTCTGCGATTTCCCAAAACGAAAAAAGCGGTCGCACGACCGCTTTTCAATGCGCAATGATTTTTCTAATTGCTAATTACTCCTCGCATTTTCCGTGAATCACATGGATGGCAACGATGACGACCCCCGCCAGCATTTCCGCAACGGACATCCCCATCAGCACACCCGAAAAGAATTCCTTGACATGGCTGCCGCCGACCAGCGCAGACAATGCGTTGCTCGCGATGCCCAGCAGAATCAGCAGAACGCCGTAGAGAATATGCTGCTCATAAACTGTGCGCTGCATCCGGCGCAGCAGGTCAAGCATCTGTGCGTCGTGCGTCAGCTGCATTTCTTCCTTCTGCGGCGAATCCTTGCCGTTGAGCAGTTCCGGCAGGGTGATACCCAGCGCCGTGCAGAGCGCTTCCACCGCATCAGCATCGGGCAGACGTTTGCCCGTTTCCCAGCGCATCAAGGATTTCTGCGATACGCCAATTTTCTGCGCCAGCTGCTCCTGCGTCATGCCTTGCGCAGTGCGCTTGCCTGCGATATACTGACCAATTGCCGCCTGATTCATAAGCACACTTCCTTTGATAGCCGCACCCCTCTTGGAGTACTTTCCGTATCATAGCACGACTTTGTAACGAATGTCGGAAGTGTTTGTAAATATTTTGTGAACAATAATTGTGTCGAAACTGTTGCAAAAAGAACCTGTTCAAGCAGGAGAAAATGTGCTATAATAAGGCATAATCAACCATACTGGAGGTGTTTCTGCGTGGCACACAAGCCTGTATTGTATATTGTGATTCCCTGCTACAACGAAGAAAGCGTACTGCCGATTACCAGCGGCATGTTCCGCGACAAGGTGCGTCAGCTCGCAGACGCGGGGAAAATCAGCGACGAGAGCCGCATTCTGTTCGTCAACGACGGCAGCAAGGACAAGACGTGGGAGATTATCACGGCGCTGTCCGCGAAAGACCCGTGCTTCCAAGGCATTGCGCAGAGCCGCAACCGAGGCCACCAAAGGGCGGTCTGGGCAGGGCTGATGGAGGCGAAAGACCGCTGCGACATCACCATCAGCATCGACTGCGACGGGCAGGACGATATCAACGCCATGGACGCGATGGTGGATGCGTACCTTGACGGCTGCGAAATCGTCTACGGCGTGCGCTCCAAGCGTGATACCGACACGTTCTTCAAGCGCTTCACGGCGGAAGGCTTCTACAAGCTGCTCAGCGCAATGGGCGCGGAGGTTGTGTTTAATCACGCGGATTACCGCCTGATTTCCAGCCGTGCCCTGCAGGAATTGGCGAAATTCCGCGAAGTAAACCTGTATCTGCGCGGGATGGTTCCGCTGGTCGGGTTCAAGTCCACCAGCGTCTCTTACGAGCGCCACGAGCGCATTGCGGGCGAAAGCCACTATCCGCTGAAGAAGATGCTGGGGCTGGCGTTCGACGGCATCACAAGCCTATCGGTCAAACCGATTCGCATGGTGTTCTTCGCCGGGCTGTTCATCACGATTCTGTCATTCATCGGCATTATCTGGGCAGTGATTGCCGCGATTGCCGGGCATTCGGTGGCTGGCTGGGCGTCGCTGGCTTGTCTGGTATGCTTCGTTGGCGGGATGCAGTGCCTGTTTCTGGGTATCATCGGGGAATACATCGGCAAAATCTACTTGGAGGTCAAGCAGCGTCCGCGGTATATTATTTCGGAACGCACAGCGGAGATGGATGAGAAGAAGGAGTAACGGCACACCCACTAATCGCATTTTCGATAAAATCCAAATAACATGGGTGTGCGTGCGAAGGAGTCCAGATGGCGACCGCAAAGCCCTCTGATCGCCTCCGCAGAGGCGAAACCCCTGCCGCGATAAAGAAGTACCAATAGTACCACTATAAAAGGAAAAAGGAGAACACAACACACATGCTCTACGAAGGCAAAATCTGGCTTGGAACGGGTGAACACCCCGTCTGCCTGCTGCCGCAGATGGCAAACCGCCATGGTCTCATTGCCGGGGCGACCGGCACGGGCAAAACCGTCTCCCTCAAGGTGCTGGCAGAGGGATTTTCGGACATGGGCGTGCCCGTGTTCCTCGCGGATATCAAGGGCGATCTCGCCGGGATGGTGCAGCCCGGCACACACAGCGACAATATCGCCAATCGCCTGACGCAGTGCGGCGTGCCGACGTTCGAGTACCGCGCATTCCCGACCGTGTTCTGGGACGTGTTCGGCAAAGAGGGGCATCCCGTCCGCACAACCGTGAGCGAAATGGGGCCGACACTGCTCGCGCGGCTGATGAACCTCAACGACACGCAGGCAGGCGTGCTGAGCATCCTCTTCCGCGTCGCGGATGACGAGAACATGCTCCTGCTCGACCTCAAGGACTTGAAGGCCATGCTTGCCTACGTCGGGGAACACGCCAAGGAGTACACGCTCGATTACGGCAACGTGTCCATGGCATCTGTCGGTGCGATTCAGCGCGCCGTCGCCATGCTGGAGGACGAGGGCGGCAATGCGTTCTTCGGCGAACCCGCGCTGAACATCGCCGACTGGATGCAGCTTGATGAAAGCGGGCGCGGCGTTATCAACATCCTCGCGGCGGACGTGCTCTACCGCAAACCCCGGCTGTACTCGACCTTCCTGCTGTGGATGCTGTCGGAGCTGTACGAGCTGCTGCCCGAATGCGGCGATTTGGACAAGCCGCGCATGGTGTTCTTCTTCGACGAGGCGCACCTGCTCTTCGACGACTGCCCCAAGGCGCTGCTGGAAACGCTGGAGCAGGTCGTCCGGCTGATTCGCTCCAAGGGCGTCGGCGTGTATTTCGTCACCCAGAACCCCTGCGACATTCCCATGAGCATTCTGGGGCAGCTCGGCAACCGCGTTCAGCACGCCCTGCGCGCCTACACGCCGCTTGACCAGAAGGCCGTCCGCACCGCTGCGATGACCTTCCGCGCGAATCCCACGTTCGACACGGCAGAAGCCATCACCACGCTCAAAACAGGCGAAGCGCTGGTTTCCTTCCTCGATGCGGACGGTGCGCCGAGCATCGTCGAGCGCGCGACCATCCTCCCCCCGCAGAGTGCCATGAACGCCATCAACGGCGATGTGCGGCAGGAGTGCATCGAATCCAGCCCCTTCCGCGGCGTTTACGACACGCCGGTTGACCGCGTTTCCGCCTACGAAATGCTGGCAAGTGCGTTCCAGAAGGAGCAGATGCCCGCGCCGGAAGCCGCCGCGCCGCAGATTTCGACCGCTGCGCCGACGGTCAGCCGCCCCGATGCGTTCCTCGTGTTCGACCCGCAGACAGGGCATTATGTGCAGCGCGAGGCTGCACAGCCGATGGCTCAGGCACAGCCGATGGCTCAGGCGCAGCCTGCCGCACAGGGCAGCACGCCGCGTCCGGCGTGGCAGAATCAGCAGGAGCAGCAGCCGATAGGTCAGGCGCAGCCTGTCCCGGTGCTGACTGTGCAGCAGCCGCAGGTACAGAACATGCTGGTGATGGTCTACGACCCGGCAAGCGGGCAGTATGTGCAGAAGATGATGCCGATGCAGCTTGACCCCGCGACGGGCAATTACGTCCCGGCTCAGGCGCAGCCCGCAGCAGCGCCGACAACAACGAAGGCGCAGGAGCGCGAGGCGGAAAAGCAACGCAAAGCGGCTGAAAAAGCCGAAAAGGATCGCCAGGCGGAAGAACGCCGGAAGCACGCGGATGAACTGCGCGAAGAACGTGCCGCGCGCGCCCGGAAGAACGACTCATTGCTGGGGCGCGTGCAGAATACGGCGATTAGCACCGCGACCCGCGAAGTGACGCGGCAGGTGACGCGCGGGATTCTGGGCGGAATCACGGGGCTGTTCGGGGGAAACAAGAAGTAATTATTGATATACGCAAAGCGGGTGCATGGAGTTTGAAGCTCCGCGCACCCGCCTTTTTATACTATTTCCAAATTCGCGGCGCAAGCAGATGGCGCAGGCGAATGCAGGAAATAGTATTAGTCCACCGTAATCAGCCCCGGATACTGCGCCATCACTTCGTCCGCCTGATTCACGAACGTCGTCACCGCGGACGGCTGCGCCTCAAACGGCTTTCCTTCCACCAGCACCTCGACTTTCTTCACGCCCGGAAATTGGCTCGCCGTGAACACAATCGCCCGGAGCGCCTGACTTGTCGCCGCGCTCGCGTCCTCCGCCGTCGCAAGGGACGCAAATTCTTTTGTGAAGTCAATTGTCGCGACACCGTTCTTCAGCGTCACCGACCGCAGACCGCAGTCCTTCGGCAGCGGAATTTCCAGCCCACTGTCCTTCTCCGGGCCTTTCGCCAGTTCCAGCATTGCCGTGGTCAGGTCAGCAGGGGAAAACACCGTCCGCGTAACAGGCACCATCAGCCGCCCGTCCGCCGACGGGAAATACAGCTGCACCCGCGACGCATTTGTCAGGTTTGCCGTCGTTTCCACGCTTTCCAGATTCACGCCGTCCGCCTTGAACACGCCCGACACGTCCGTCCCGTGCGTCAGCTGCGAGCGCTTCTGACCGTCAAAGAGGAACGTTACCTCCTGCACCGTGTCAAATCCGCACAGCGCCGCCGCCGTCCCCTGCACCATCAGCAGCTCTTCCTCCGCGTTCTGGCAGCTCAGCGCCTCCTTGCTCAAGTCCACGCGCGCCTTGCCGCCGGAAATGTCCAAATCGAACGTAACGCCCTCTGGAATAACGTTCCGCAGCCCCATCCGCGCCGCCGCGAGGTCATTTTCCGACGACTTCACCATCAGGCTCAGCGTCGCCTTCGCCACGCCGTCCTGCAGCGGAATCTGGCGCGTGACCGGCACGAGATACCCCTCGCCGTCCTCATACCAGCAGACGGTAGAAGTCACTTCGACATCCGGCGATGCGTCCGCGATGGTTTGGGTGCTGACATCGGGGGTAAAGTCGGTCTGCTGCATGGCGGTTTGGGTCCGCTGTCCGCCGCGGACGGCGAGGACAACTACAAGCGCCGCCGCAGAGACAATGAGCAGCCGTTCCATCGTGATGCGGCTGGGGAGATGAAGGGATTTGAGGGATGGAAGTTTCGGAAGTTTGGGAAGTTTCATGTTTGTCCGCCTCCTTGCCCGTTGATTCGGCTGATGGATGGTATGCGGGCGGGCGGCGGAAAAGAAGGGCGCGGGGAAAAGAAAAAACGGGTGCAGGGAGCATTGCATCCCCCCTGCACCCGTCCCTTTGCAATTTTCCCTTCAGCCCAATCAGCCGATATATTCCTTCCCGCCCATGTACATGCGCAGCGCTTCCGGAATGCGGACGCGGCCGTCGGCCTGCAGGTTGTTTTCGAGGAAGGCAATCAGCATACGCGGCGGCGCAACACAGGTGTTGTTCAGCGTATGCGCGAAGTATTTGCGGCCGTCGTCGCCCTTGACGCGAATCTTCAAGCGGCGCGCCTGCGCATCACCCAGATTCGAGCAGCTGCCGACCTCAAAGTACTTCTTCTGGCGCGGAGACCACGCTTCCACGTCCAGCGACTTCACCTTCAAGTCAGCAAGGTCGCCAGAGCAGCATTCCAGCGTGCGAACCGGGATGTCCATCGAGCGGAAGAAATCAACAGTGTTCTGCCACAGGCGGTTGAACCACATCGGGCTGTCCTCCGGCTTGCAGACGACGATCATCTCCTGCTTCTCGAACTGGTGGATGCGGTACACGCCGCGCTCCTCAATGCCATGCGCGCCAACTTCCTTGCGGAAGCAGGGGGAATAGCTGGTCAGCGTCTGCGGCAGCTGGCTTTCGTCCAGAATCGTGTCAATGAACTTGCCGATCATCGAGTGCTCGGACGTACCAATCAGATAGAGGTCTTCGCCCTCAATCTTGTACATCATGTTCTCCATCTCGGCGAAGCTCATCACGCCCGTCACCACGTCGCCGTGGATCATGTACGGCGGGATGCAGTAGGTGAAGCCGCGGTCGATCATGAAATCACGGCCATAGGACAGAATCGCGGAGTGCAGGCGGGCAATATCGCCCATGAGGTAATAGAAGCCGTTGCCGGAGGTCCTGCGGGCGCTGTCAAGGTCGATGCCGTGCAGGCGCTCCATGATATCCACATGATACGGAATCTCGAAATCCGGCACGACGGGTTCACCGAAGCGCTCGATTTCCACGTTCTGGCTGTCATCCTTGCCAATCGGCACAGACGGGTCAATGATGTTCGGAATAACGAGCATCCGCTTGCGGATTTCCGCCTGCAATTCGTCTTCCTTCGCCGCCAGACCCTCCAGATCCGCCTTGTAAACGGCGACCTGTTCCTTCGCCTTTTCGGCCTCTTCCTTCTGACCCTTGCCCATCAGCATGCCGATCTGCTTGGACGCAACCTTAATTTGGTTGCGCAGGGTGTCCGCCTGCTGAATCGCGGCGCGGTACTCCTTGTCCATCTCGACGACTTCGTCAACCATGACGAGCTTTTCGTCCTGAAACTTCTTGCGGATGTTCTCCTTCACCAATTCGGGATTGGTACGGAGCAGATTGATGTCCAGCATCGGAAAAAATCCTCCTTTTTTGCTTGGCGGAAACCAAAAAGGCTTCCCATCCCGTAAAATTCCGGGACGAGAAGCTCGCGTTGCCACCCAGTTTGCCTGACGCACGTCAGACCACTCATGCTCGCGGTATCGGGCGAACCCGGCAGACTCCTCGTCTGCCCCCATTCAGGAGTGGAAGAAGCACCCGCGCCCTGCCGCCTCGCACCATCCGGCGGCTCTCTGGAAGGACAAAAGCTGCTTTTCTCCCGTCAAGCGGGGTCATTTGACAGGCTTATTATACGCCATTTTGCGCGCTGATGCAAGAGGGAATTTCAACTTTTGGGCGAAATGGTGCGCATCCGCAAAGTTGTTACAAAAAAATTAAATTTTCGTACATGACAACGTTTTCCCCTTTTGATTCGTCTGATATGTAGAACACCGTAGGAGGTACATTTCCCGATGAAACGCCTGATTTCGCTTTTGCTCTGCGCGCTGCTGATTGTTCCCGCTTTGGCGGAGGACGCGCCTGATTTCGAGCCAATTCCGTGGGACATCAAGGTTTCCCCCAACCTGCCGAACCCGGATTGCTACCTGCCCAATAACGGCGGCTACCATGATGATTCCATCGACATCCAGATTAACGTCACCTACTGGACGCAGGATTTGCAGCAGGTTGATGCACCCGGCGAAGGCACAACAACCGTCATGTCCGCGCGCGTGAAGCTGACCGACGTGAGCCAATTCCGCACAGGCTTCGCGAACAAGTACCCGTCGAAGCAGGCGCGCCACGTCAACGACATGACGAAGCGTTTCAACGCCGTCATGGGCATCGACGGCGACTACTGCCTCTACCATGAGCAAGGCATCGTCGTCCGCAACGGTCAGACGCTGCGGATGCGCCCGCACAAGGGCCGCGACGAACTGATTGTGGACGAAAATGGCGACTTCCATCTCATCACCTGCACAACGCAGGCAAAGTGGGACGAATACATTGCCGGCGGCGGCACCGTCCTGCACGCCTTCTGCTTCGGCCCCGCGCTGGTGGTGGACGGCGTTCCGCTCACGAGCCTTGATGATGTGACCATCGACAACGGCAAAGCCAAGAAAGCCCAGCGGATGGTCATCGGGCAGATTGGCAAGCTGGAATACCTGATACTGACGAACGAGGGGCCGGAAAGCACCGCCCCGAAATCCGTCGGCTTCGACCTTGTGCAGATGGCAAACCTGTGCGTGCAGTTTGGGCTGAACAACGCCTACAACCTCGACGGCGGCTCATCGAGCACGATTGCGCTGAATAATCAGAAGATTAACTCGCCGTCGAGCCACAAGAACCGCATGGTTGGGGATTGCATTTGGTTCGCGACGCTGGTGAAGGAAGAGACGTGGCGGGAGAAGTCGAAGGAGTCGGTACAGACGGTAGAAGTGGAGGAAAATAAGTGAACCTCGCGGTGCGCAGGCGATTATCAGACCTGCGCACCTTGCTTTTGAGGCAAATTCACCGTCAAGGAAGCGGCAGGTGCATAAAAATAGGGATGAGGTCAGGAAAAACGTCGAGACTGCAATGCGTTCTGCTTATAAATGCAAAATCTGCCCCAAAACACGAAAAAAGCCCTGCAAAATGCAAGGCTTATGGAGCTGATAACCAGATTTGAACTGGTGACCTCATCCTTACCAAGGATGCGCTCTACCAACTGAGCTATATCAGCATCCGTGTGTCGGCGAGTGAATCGCACTGACAACATTGATATAATAGCACACTTCTTCGGAAAATGCAAGAGGGAAAATGAAATTTTTTTCGGGAAATTTGCGAAAAATATCGTTTGCGGGAAAATCAGCAGATTTCAGCACGGAAAATCAGCGTTTTCGGAGGAAAAAATGCGTTCCAGCCTTGACAAAGTGAGCGTTTGCGCCTATCATTACATTTGTTAGATTCTCACTTTTTCAGGAGGAAATCACGATGGCTGATTTGACGATGGACAAACTGGTTGCGCTGTGCAAAAACCGCGGTCTGATTTTTGCCGGAAGCGAACTGTACGGCGGTTTGGCAAATACATGGGACTACGGCCCGCTGGGTGTGGAATTCAAGAACAACGTGAAAAAGGCGTGGTGGCAGAAATTTGTGCAGGAAAGCAAGTACAACGTGGGGCTTGACTGCGCTATTCTGATGAACCGCGAAGTGTGGGTGGCGTCGGGTCACGTCGGCGGCTTCAATGACCCGCTGATGGACTGCAAGGCGTGTAAGGCGCGCTACCGTGCAGACAAGCTGATTGAAGACTTCACCGGCGGCGCGGAAACCGGCGACGGCTGGACGAACGCTGAGCTGGAGAAGTACATTGCCGAGCACGACATCGTCTGCCCGAAGTGCGGCAAGAAGGATTTCACCGGCATCCGCCAGTTCAACCTGATGTTCAAGACCCATGCGGGCGTGATGGAAACGCCGGAGAACGAGATTTACCTGCGTCCCGAAACCGCGCAGGGCATCTTCGTCAACTTCGCCAACGTCATGCGCTCCATGCGCAAGAAGCTTCCGGCGGGCATCGCGCAGATTGGTAAATCCTTCCGCAACGAAATCACCCCCGGCAACTTCATCTTCCGTGTCCGCGAATTTGAGCAGATGGAGCTGGAATTCTTCTGCAAGCCCGGCGAGGATTTGCAGTGGTTCGACTACTGGCGTTCGTTCTGCAAGCAGTGGCTGCTTTCGCTGGGCATCAAAGAGGACAGCCTGCGCCTGCGCGACCATGAGCCGGAGAAGCTGGCATTCTACTCCAAGGCGACGACGGACTTCGAATTCCTGTTCCCGTTCGGCTGGGGTGAACTCTGGGGCATCGCCGACCGCACGGATTACGACCTGACGCAGCATCAAAACCATTCCGGCAAGTCGCTGGAATACCTCGACCCGGTGACGAACGAGCGCTACATCCCCTACTGCATCGAGCCGTCGCTGGGCGTTGACCGCATGGTGCTGGCGTTCCTGTGCAATGCTTACGAGGAGCAGGAGCTGGAGGGCGGCGACGTGCGCACGGTGCTGCACCTGCATCCGGCGCTGGCGCCCTACAAGGCTGCCGTTCTGCCGCTGCAAAAGAACAAGCTGGGCGCGCTGGCGAGCGAAATCCACGCGGATTTGGCGAAGTATTTCCCGGTGGATTACGACGAGACGGGTTCGATTGGCAAGCGCTATCGCCGTCAGGACGAAATCGGCACGCCGTTCACGATTTGCGTGGACTTTGACACCGAAGCGACGCAGTCGGTCACGGTTCGCGACCGCGACACCATGCTGCAGGAGCGCGTGGCGCTGAAGGATCTGCGCAGCTACATCGAGGAGCGGATGCGCTTCTAATTTCGCCCGTTTCCCTCATAAACACGCGGGCACTGTATGCAGCCGCATCCAACTCAATCGCGCGAAAGGGTCAAGGGAGGGGACTTCGTCCCGTTTCATTCTC
>ERZ779895.3906-NODE-3906-length-10904-cov-2.656374_pt1 | contig 10904 bp, 9 predicted proteins | sample MGYA00511093_ERZ779895 | MGnify/ENA primary metagenome ERZ779895 (study PRJEB29588, sample SAMEA2142970) | human gut metagenome | biome: human gut; feature: human-associated habitat; material: faeces | place: Denmark | collected 2008/2010 ... | reverse complement strand
ACAAAATCTGCGAATTGGTTTTGCTCAACCATTGGTACTATAATAATTGATATCTCTTGTAAGTTCTTAACTGATAATCCAGGCTGCGCTGCACCTGTTTGATACCTTTTCAAATCAAGATTCAGTAACAGTTGATTCAACCAAATAGTATTTATTTCAACTATTGGTGTAACCAATAATGCATGTTCAGTATTTTTAAACTTACCACTTGCAAACTGTATATTTCCACTTAACGCTCCTTGTCTTCCAATAAGAGAATATTCACCTTCTTGGTTGTATTCTGATACATAACCTCTTATTCCGTTCCCCCCATAACACGGATATGGATTAGTTTCCGTTTGTATATCAGAAATGTCTGACGCAGCTGTAAAATCTCCTGCTTTCAGTATCAACATATCTTTAAGTTTTTTGGTTTCAAGATACTTTGAATTAATAATAGGGTCCCCAAACATCTCGACAAATCGGGCTTTGATGAGGTTGTCCAAAGCATTAAGCTCATCATTTCTTTTTTCTAATATTCCCTTTGCTTTTACCAGTATTTCAACTATTGATTTCTGTTCATCAACAGAAGGCAACTCAATCAATGCATCTGTGAGGTTGCCTAACTTAATATACTTAATTACCCCACCAATAGCTTGCTTTCGAAGTTCTTCTATATAGCCTTCCATGAAGTAATATAGATATGGCATATATAACTTACCACTACCATTATCCTCAATTATGTACGTACGCTGATAAGCATCAAATTTACCGTTATAATACTTTACATTCAAATCCCCGTTCCCGGCAACCAAAACACATTCACAATCATATGAATATGTTGAAATTCTTAATGGTTCTTTTGAACAAGTAAAAAATGGATATTGACCATCTTCAGATGCTGCATTTGCATCAAGCTTACCCGTTTTTATTTTCGTCAATTCACCAATTTTAACCTTCATCTACATCATCCCCACAAACCCGAATTGATCCGGATTTTACGCAAGAAATTTTTGATGAGATGCTTTCACATTACTCTGGTTTACCATTGCATACTGCATCGTCGTATCAATCTGCGAATGTCCCAAAATCTTTTGCACCTGTTCGATCGGCATTCCTTTATCTATTGCCCGCGTTGCCATTGTCCTCCGGAACTTATGTGGATGAATCCGATCCAGCTCCAATCTTCTACCCATCTGACGAAGTCTGATTTCTACACCGCTTATTTTCAAACGATCGTGCGGCGCATCCAATGTAACAAACAATGCTTTGTTGTTGTCCTCCCGTTCCGATATATATTTTTTTAGATGAACCTTCGTCTTTGCATCGAAATAAACTTTTCTTTCCTTATCCCCTTTTCCATATACCACACATTCTCTGCCTTCCAGATCAATATCGTCGATATTCAGATTTACAAGTTCTCCGACACGAATTCCGGTAGAGTACAGCAAATCAATCATTGCTAAATCTCTTGTTTTCTGGCAATGATCCCGTAATTTTTCAATTCCTTCATCAGTGATCACATTTTTTACAACGGTTTTCGTTTTAATCTTATGAATCCGTCTCATGGGACTTTTCAAAATATAATCTTCTTCCTCCAACCAGGAAAAGAAGCTGGATAAATTTCTACGAATATTATCAATTGTAACGTTCGTACATTTACTTTCTTTTTGATATTCCGATAAATAAGATCGAATTTCTTCCGTAGAAATTTTTCTTACACTGATTTCAATCTTTGACAGCAAATCTTCCGCCGTACTCTTATAGTATTGAATTGTTCTTTCCGAACAGCCTTCAATCCGTTTCGCTTCAATGAACAGTTGTAAATATTCAAGATTCGAATGATCGGTTTTCTTTACTTCATTTTCAGAAAATGTTTTTAAAATCACTTCCTGCAGCTTTTTCATCTGTGAAATAGAAAGATACTCTGACATTTCATTTAAGACTGCAACGATTTTTTCGTCCATGTTGATATACTCCTTTTGTTATACCAACATCCTGCAGCCATTTTTTCACATAAAATATTCGCACTGTTTATAATATATCTCAGCTTCTTTCTGCAACAATTCCGTCAGCTGAGCTACCGTTCCCTTCTCCCTGAACTCTTTCAACGCTTCAATATATACCGTTCTGTCATCATCCAATATAATAAAGGGATCCACTTCTTCATATTTCAGGCTTTCCCTAAACAAAATCATTCTTCCAGTACGTCCATTTCCATCCTGAAATGGATGAATGGATTCATATCTCGCATGGAATTTTGCAAGTGTTTCCATATTTTTAGGCTGCGCTGCATACCACGATAAAAGCTTTTCCATTTCTTCTGCAACATTTTTGGGCAACACCGTTTTGTACATTCCCACCATGTTCGGGCGCTGCTTATAATCTCCTATTGCATAACCATTTGCACGGTCTTCAAATACTCCGGATTTTAATTCGTAATGAAACTGTTTTATCAGTTCCTGCGATAAATTTTCCTCCAATGTATCAAGCATATAATTGAACATCAGAAAATGCCCATTCATTTCCTCCACATCTTTTGCCCGATAATAATCATCGCTTCTCGGCAACGTTCCGTTATCAAATAAGGATGCCGTTTGTTCCGGTGTCAATGTACTTCCTTCAATTTTATTCGAATTATAAGCCATTACTCGTTGCGTATAAGCATAAACTCCAGAACGATCAAACTTTTTCCGTTCAATTATAAAACGATCTATCAGCCATTTTTTAAATTCTGACATTGATTTGCACCTCTCTTTCATCCGAAATATTGCTGCATTAACGAATCAAATAATAACTGTGCTTCGTCAAGAGCTTTTTGCACTGCAACTTTTGATTTGGTGACTTGTGCAACGAAGGCCGCGAATTGTTGCTGAAGTTCCATCGGAGGTCTATACATTTTTATCTGAGCCATCGCGCTTAGCACTAAATCTCTATTAGCAATTCCTTTAGTAAGTCTCTGGGATTGCTCATAGCAATAAACGCCATTCAGCATATTTTCAAAGAAAACTCCATTTAGTTTTTTCTTGTCAAATTTCAACACAGCAACATGAACCCAGTTTGCAAATTCCACATCTACATCTATGAGTTTTGCAATTCCAGTCGTTCCACCCTTACTATAGAGCATATCCCCCTTTTTTGGATGGCACTTTTTTATTGCATCTGCATAATCTTCATCTGAAATATATTTTGCTGTAGAGAAATCAATATAACCATCAACGATGTTTCTAACCGAAATGAATGGATGCCCTCCATTTTCTCTTCCAATATCTGGCAACGATTTATGAGGACCATCTTTTATGTAAAAACACTCTTCTCCTATCGTTGTTTCTTTCCAGCCCATTGGATTCGTTCCCGGATCCCCAAACATCTCGACAAATCGGGCTTTTATGAGGTCGTCTAATAATTGTGACTCTTGTTTCCTTTGTTTAATAATCAACTCGATTCTTGTAATTTTATCGATTATTCCCCTCTGTTCATCCAAAGACGGTAAAGATATTTCCATCTTCTTTGCTGTCTGTATAGTAAAAGTTCCAACTGTAGTACCACTAGAATTTCTATTGATAAAATCCTTTACTTCTTTTGAATCAAATGCTTTTACTAAATACTCTGGTAATATCTTGTCTTTTGCCTTTTGTCTAAACCACAAGATATTACCATCTTTAAAATAAAATCTATCTTTAGGTTTAACAACATAGCAAACACCTAAAGTCCCCACTCCCGTAACCATCACATCACCAGTTTCTGGTTTTCCATATTTTTCTATATACTCAGAATATAATTCTTCATCAATGAAAAGTTCATTATCAACAAAGCCATCATCTGACAACTTTGCTATTTCCCTAGCTCTGTAAAATGGTACACCTGATTCGCGCCATTCCGATTGAAACACTCGTTTGCTTGATCCTATATCGTATAAATCACCAAGTTTTACTTTCATACCTCATCCCCACAAACCCGAATTGATCCGGATTCTTTCTTCCACATTTTTCGTTCTGCATTTTTATCTGCCTTACAATCCCAACAACCGTTCCAGCTCATCCATTTCGTTGCCAATTTCAATTTCCAGCTCCCGGATGTTTGCCATGATCTCTGATGTCGGCGGATATTCCACTGCAACATATTCAACTTCTTTATACTTATTGATGCTGAGATCGTATTCGTTGTCTACAATCTCCTGTTTCGGAACCAAGAAAGCTTTTTCTGTCCGCTTCCGTTCTTTTTCATTTCCAAGATGTTTGAAACGCTCAATGATATCCGGAATATCATTTTCTGCAACAGGTGTCCGCTTATCATCCAGACTGAGTCCGTCTGCTGTCATGTCATAAAACCATACGTCATCCGTTCCGCCGTGTTCTGTTTTCGTAAAAATCAGAATCGCGGTCGACACACCGGCATACGGTTTAAATACGCCGGACGGCATGGAAATAACAGCTTCCAGTCTCTGATTTTCTACGATTTCTTTTCGGATCGCCTTATGCGCTGTAGAAGAGCCGAAAAGCACGCCATCCGGGACGATACAGGCACATCTGCCGCCAATTTTCAATATTCTGAGGAACAATGCCAGAAACAGCAATTCTGTTTTTTTCGTTTTACATACTTTCAGCAAATCGCCGGACACCGATTCTGCATCCAGGCTTCCCTTAAAAGGCGGATTTGCCAAAACCAGCGTATATTTATCTTGATCCGAATTCTGATCTGACAGACTGTCCCGATATTCAATATCCGGATTGTCAATCCCGTGTGTCATCATGTTCATCGCGCCGATTCGCAGCATAGTACGATCCATATCGTAGCCGTGGAACATATGATTCATATAATGATCTTTCTTTTGTTTATCAAAAAGAATCTCGCTCTTTTTTTCCTTTTTCAAATAATCTGCTGTCACAATTAAAAATCCTGAAGTACCGCAGGCAGGATCACAGATAATCTCATCAGCAGACGGATTCATCAATTCCACCATCATCCGAATAATGTGTCTCGGAGTTCTAAACTGTCCATTTAACCCTGACTGTGCAATCTTTGAAAGCAAATATTCATAAACATCTCCACGGATATCTACTGCTTGCTTTTCGTTCATCAACTCATAAATGACATCCAGGCAATCTACTACTTTTGAAAGCACAAGCGGTGTCGGAAGCTTAAAAATCGCATCCTCCATATATTTTGAATATGCACTGTTTTTATCGTCATGCAATGTTTTAATAAAAGGGAATACCCATTCCTGCATCACGATATACATTCTGTCAGCAGGAAAATCACGGAATACAGACCATTTTAATTGTGTACCATCAATTGTTCTGTCCCCCATTTTTACTTCATCCACAAAAATGCTTTTATAGGGAAGTTCCAACATCGCACTTTCTTTTGCTCTCTTATTATCCATGTCATCCAAATCATGGATAAACATCAGATAAGTAATCTGTTCAATAACTTCCAGCGGATTTACCAGTCCGCCCGCTGCAAAAATATCCCATAATCCATCAATTTTGTTTTTTAATTCTCCCGTAACCATCGTTTTCTCCGTTTTCTCTTATTGATTTTCTTTCCAGATATATTTCGTATCTCTGTCGTCGCCAATTTTTATTTCGTCGCTTTCTACGAAACCATCATTTATTCAAAAAATGCTCCCTATTCGGATACTCCTGGCGATATGCCCGAAGGGCGGCTTCCTGCAGCAGCGAAAATTCTTTTTCCATGCGCAGCAGGCGGGGCGCCTGAAAGGCAATTGCGCTGATCTGTTCGGCGATTTTTTTTGCAATTCCTTCTTCTGATAATTGCCCCATGCCAAATACCAGGGAGGTGAAGCCCCTGCCCCCTCGGCTGACCTGAATGAACTTCAGAAATACATTATACAATTCCTCCAGAAGGATCTGTTGATAACACTCCTCTGACTGCATCGCTTCTGCCAGGCATAATGCAGAAAGGATCCGAGCTCCCATCCTTCTTCTGTCTCCCCCAAGTGCTTCCTTCCGCCAGGTATTTCAGTTCCATCAGGCATTTGACGAATTCATCCTTCTGTAGTCTGTATTTTCCGTATCGGGCTGTCCAGAGCCGGTTTCTGTATTCTTCCGCCCAGGCTTCTTCCTCTCCTGCATGCGCTTTTAAGATCTGCTGCCGTTTTGCCGGATCTGTCTCCCGGTAAAAATCATGGCTCCATGTTTTTTCCATCTGCTTCTTCCTCTTCTGCGTTTAAATATTCCTCTATATTGCTGCCGTCCACCTTCTTGTATTCCGAAAAATAGTACCGTCCATCTTTCAGACTTTCCTGGTCGAGGTCCTTTCCCTCAAACAGCGTCACTGCCATTTTTGCCATTTCCTTTGCCTGGTCCACTCTGTCATTGTAAATGCTGCCCTGCATTTCTCCGGCCTTTACGGCCTCCAGCGCGTCTTCCAGGCCATCGATCCCAAAGATCACCGGCCAGTCTTTGCGGATATAGCCTACTTTCCGGTAGGCTTCCACAGCCCCCAGTGCCATCTCATCGTTATTGGATAGGACCAGTTCGATCTCTGTTCCATATTGGCTGATCAGGCGGTTCATACGATTCTCCGCCTGCCCCCGGTTCCAGTCCGCAAACTGATAGCTTAATTTTTCCAGTGAAACATCGTTTTTCATCAGTGTTTTTACCGAATACTCTGTTCTGCTGATGGCATCCTGATGTCCTGCTTCCCCTTCCAGAAGTACATACTGGATCTTTCCATCCTCATTTTTGTCCACTTCCGGATGGCTGTTGATATATTCTGCTGCGATCTCTCCCTGCATGATCCCGGACTGTTCCGCATCACAGCCCACATAATACAGCTTATCCCACTGCATCAGATCTTCCTTTACCGGCTCCCTGTTAAAGAAGATCACCGGAATATTTTCGTTTCTTGCCATCCGGATGATCCGGTACGGTGCTGTCCGGTCCACAAGATTGACGCAGAGCACATCACAGCCCGCATCAATCATTTCTTCTACCTTTTCGTTCTGTTCCTGCTGATCGTCGTTTCCGCTTTTTATCGATACGATGATCCGCCGTTCTTCGCTTTCCATGGTTTTCAGATGCGCCTTCAATTCATCCGTCAGTGCGTTGATAAAGGGGTCATCCTGACTGTAGGTGATTACTCCCACACGCAGAGTTTTCTCTGTCTGTCCTGACTGATCGGAACACCCGGACAGCGCAAGGACCAAACTCCCTATTATAGCAGATAATACTATTGCCATTCTTCTTTTCTTTTTATTCATAGGAATATAAAAACCTTTCTAAATCATCGTCCATAGAAAAACTATCTTTCTGAAACACCTTATATTCTGTTGTATATCCCTGCATTTTATAGAACTTATGCTCTATCTTTCTGACCATCTCTTCCACACTTCTATAACCGATTTCATATCCATCCGGCACAATAAGTCCCTGGATATTTCCCTGATCCAAAAGTGCGATCGTCCTCAGACTGTAGCCCACACCATAGAGCTCTGCGCCCCTGTATTTTCCATTTTCTGCCTGTTCTCCAAGCTCTTCCAGAACTCCGGCATCCAACACCACAAGGGTATCTGCCCTTTTTTCTGCCCCTATCCGTTCCACGATGTTCTGTTCTTTTCTCCGATAGATACACCAGTGGATCTCACTGCCGCTGCCTTCCAGTGCCTCTTTCAATCCGCTGATCTCTGACTGTACCGCCTCAGACATCTTCCAGTCGGCAATAATTCCAATCTTTCGCTCTTTCGTTCTCAGCTGTTCTCCCAGACTTCTTCCGATCTCCCGATAATCCGGCTGGATCGCAGGACTGGCAGCTTCTCCCTCTTTTACCGCCAGGCTGTCTGCCATCAGCAAATAGGGTTTATTTCCGCACTCTTTTTTCAGCATATTTTCGGTCTCGCGTCCGGGTGCAGGATACAGGATAAAGCCATCGATATCATTGTCCTTCTGTTCTTTGATAAATTCTCTTTCCGCCTCCGGTCCGTCGATCTCATCGGTGTTACAGATGATCATGTGGACATTGTTCTCTGCTGCAAACTGTTTCATCCCCTTGATCAGGGCATCCCAACGCTTATCGCCGGACTCCGGAAGGATTACGGCAATCCTGGTCTCTGCAACGTTCTGATCAAAAATCTTCCATACAAAGAAGACCGCCAGCATCAGCAAAAAAAGCTCCATTATAAGAAATTTAATCCGATTCTTTTTCATCTGCCGATCTCCTCTGGATATATTTTTGTGATTCCAGTCTTTCTGCATTTTCCGGTGTATATGGAATTGCAGGAATACGGATCGTGACCCTCGTTCCTTCATCCGGTTCACTTTCTATAGACAGACCATATTTTTCTCCAAACATCAGCCGGATTCTGGAATGCACATTGATCACCCCAACGCCGGAGCCGTGCTTCGGAACTTTGCTGTTGTCCGTCAGGATTTTTTCCAGAACCTCTTCCGGCATACCCATACCGTTGTCTTCAATGGTGATCAGGATGTCCTCCTCTTTCTTTTCTCCACTGACGATAATCCTGCCGTCCTCATCCTCATCCATATTTCCAACACCATAATAAATAGCATTTTCCAGAATAGGCTGGATCACCAGCTTTACGATGCAGTAGTTTTCGATCTCTTTCTCGATCCGGAATTCTGTTTTAAATCGTTCTTTGTACCGTGCCAGCTGGATATTCATGTAGCTTCTGCTGTGCTGCAGCTCGTCTTTGATAGAGATAATGGTCTTTCCCCTGGACAGGCTGACACGAAGCAGTTTTGCCAGTTCAGAGATCATACGGACTGCTCCTTCATTTTCCTGGGCTTCCACCATCCAGGTGATGGATTCCAGTGTATTATACAGGAAATGAGGATTGATCTGGCTTTGCAGGGCATCCAGTTCACTTTTTCTCCGTTCATTTTGCTGTCGGATGATCTCATCCATCAGTTCTTCGATCTGCTCATAAGACTTCTGTACCGAATGTCCCAGATGACGGATCTCAGAGGAGCCTCCAATATAAATATCCGGCTTTCCTCCTGCTTCATAGGTCTTAACAGAAGCATCCAGCTCCCGGATCGGTTTGGATATCTTCCGGGATACCAGCTGGTTTCCCTCCAAAAGCATGACCAGCAGGACTAAAATAGTGGCAAATACATAGTAACGGAAATTTTTAAAGTTTGACTTCTGCACGCTCTCTGGCACAACACCGATCATCTTCCAGCCGGTATAAGCTACGCTTCTGACAATCACGGTCTCGTTCTGACCATCGGCACGGATCTCGTAGGTTCCATTCTCATACTTTGTAGCTTCCAGACTGTTTTCTTTAAATAATCCGCGGTTTAATTCCGTTTCCCGGGGATGATAGATCATCTCTCCACTCTGGCTGCTCAGATAATAATAGATCCCATCGGAAGAATCGTTGATCTGTTTCATGACATCCCGGATCACAGAATATTTCATATCCAGTAAAAGAACGCCGGTTTCCGGTATTTCTCCTTTATTGACATCCACATAGCTGCTCAGAGAAACCACCCACTGGTACCGATAGGCTCCGTCTTCAAACAATTCCTGGATATGGGGTGTGGAAAAATGTACATTTTCAATTGCATTTTCTGCATTTTTATACCACTCCTGAGTCTGCACCTGCACATTTTTCTTTTCTAACGCCACCGGCTCCGATGCGATCAGTTTTCCTTCATGGTCATACAATGCCACACTCTGAACCTTATCGGAGTTGGTCTCATAAAGAAGACTGAATTGCTCCACAAATTCCCGGCTGGATATATCAAACTGCTGAACCACGTTATAGTTTGCTCCATTAAAGATCTGGCGAATATCCAGCAGATCTGCATTTAACCGGTCTACAGTTCCCTCCACGGTTGCTTCCGTGTTGTCCACTGCTGTTTTTTCCAATGCCAGCTTGAAGCGATGGTACAGCAACAGTCCCATGACAATGATCGTGACCAATGAGATTGCCATAAGGACAGATAGAATGATCGTCTGTATGTTAAATACGGTACTTTTTCTACTTTTCGTTTTCTTTTTTCCCGGAGGCTCTGTATTTGGATGGGGAAACGCCGAATTTCTTTTTAAACACATAACTGAAGTAATTTGCATCCTGATATCCTACTTTTTCTGCTATCTTATAGCTTTTTTCATCGGTGTTGAGTACCAGTTCTTCTGCTCTGTCCATTCGGTAATCCGTAAGATAAGTGACAAAGGGCTGCCCTGTTTCCTTCTTAAAAATAGAAGAAAAGTAGGAATTGGATACCCCAAGATCTGCACATACCTCATCCAGTGAAATGTCAGGCTCCATATATCTTTGCTTTACAATATTCTGTGCGTCAGTGATCATACGTCTGGAGGTACTGTTTCTGGTACTTTTCAGTTTTTCGCTGATGGCTGTAGACATATTGATGATCCAGTTTGTCATGGAGGTTTCGTCTAACTGTGTGACTCTTTCGTAAAGGTTTTGTACATTTCCGGAAATATCATTAAAATCCATAGAATTATTGGCACAAAACTTGAAAAATCCGCTGACAATCTCCATGGTAGCCAGATTATACTGACTGATGGTATCTGCATTCTTATGGAGTTTTTCTATCTCCTTGATCGCTTCTTTTCGGATCTCCTCCTGATCTCCCACGTGAATGGCACGGAACAGATCCTGCATTCTTGTTTCTTCCAGGGGAACCGTCTTTTTGGGCTCTTTCGGAACTATCTCTGCAATATTGATCGCTCGTTTGGTTCCATATAAGACACGGTAGGACACTGCCTCTCTGGCTCCCTCGTAAGAGATGCTGATATCATGCAGACTATTGCATACGGTTCCGATTCCTGCAGTAACCGCCGCCCCCATAATTCTCCATGCCCAGCGACAGAATCGATCACAGCTATCCGTCAATTGGGCCATCTCCTCTTCTGAATGAAGCTCCATGATCAAAATTGTGTTGCCCATATAGATAAATTCCTGACAATTA
>ERZ779895.3904-NODE-3904-length-10911-cov-4.777542_pt1 | contig 10911 bp, 7 predicted proteins | sample MGYA00511093_ERZ779895 | MGnify/ENA primary metagenome ERZ779895 (study PRJEB29588, sample SAMEA2142970) | human gut metagenome | biome: human gut; feature: human-associated habitat; material: faeces | place: Denmark | collected 2008/2010 ... | reverse complement strand
CAGCAGCGCCGCCCGCGCACTGCCCGGGTGGGTGACCGCGTAGACCGTCACGCCCTCCGCCAGCAGCTTTGCACACAGCGCCATCCCGATTGCCCCCGTAGGGCCGGTGATGATGGCGGTGTGGATTTGTCTTTGAATGCTTGCCATTTTTGAATCACGCACTCCCTTACACTTCCGGCATCAGCGGGATGAACATCTGCTTTTCCAGCTCCTCACGCGGCAGGAAGGGGGCCAGGTCCTCCAACGGGGGGCTGACCAGCGTGCCGTCGGGCAGGCGCTTGGTGCTGCTCTTGGGCTCCCAGACCTGCTTGGTGTCGGTGAAAATCTCGCAGAAAGCCGGGCCGTCCAGTGCCAGCATCGTGTCCACGGCCTGCTTCATCTCGGCGTTGCTGTGGGCGCTGTAGTAGGGGTAGCCAAACGCCTTTGCAATCTTTTCAAACTCCGGGAAGGACAGGTCGCCGCTCTCGGGGCCGATGCCGACCTTGCAATGCTCCTTGAAAAGGTTGTTCTGCGTCAGGCGGATAGAGTGGTAACCGTTGTTGTTGATGAGGAAGATTTTGATCGGCAGCTTGTTCGTCAGAATGGTCTGCAGTTCCTGCAGGTTCATCATGATAGAGCCATCGCCTTCCAGGCAGATGGTGGTACGGCGGCCGCCTGCAATGCAAGTACCAATGGCGGCGGGCAGGCCGTAACCCATGCTGGCAATGGCGCTGTTGTTGGCCATGCGGCTGCCTTTTTGGATGACATACGCCTGATTGCCTACCACGCAGCAGGCGCCGTTGGAAACTGCGGTCAGGCTGTTTTCCGGCAGGCGGGAACTGAGGTAGCGCACAAAGGCGTACACATTGGCGGTGGTGCCGTTTTCTTCCCACTGGCGCGGCAGCACGGCGGGGTAATCTTTTTTCCATCGCTGGCAGGTTGCCAGCCAGTCCGCTGCCTGGCTGACAGGGGTCAGCGGCGCTGCGGCGGCATCCAGCTTTTGCAGAAAATCCTTGGCATCCGCCCACACGGGGTGCTCCACATGCAGGGTGTGCTTTTTCATCTCGGCGCGGTCAATATCCACCATGATGACTTCCGCCGCGCGGGCCCAGGTTTTCCAGTTATAGCCCACCTGGCGGATGGAAATGCGGGTGCCCACAGCCAGAATCAGGTCTGCGTTCTGGATGGCCCAGTTGCCGGGGCGGTCGCCCATATTGCCGGCACGACCGCAGTAAAGCGGGTTTTCGTCCTCGATCAGGTCCACGGCGTTCCAGTAGGTCACAATGGGGATGTTCAGCTTTTCCGCCACGGCGCGGAACGCTGCGTACCCGCCGGAAAGCCGGATGCCGTATCCGGCGTGGAACACCGGGCGCTTGGCGTGGCGGATTTTTTCCAGCACCATCTGCACGGTGGCATCGTCCACCGGGGGCGGCAGCCGGGCATCGTCCTGCGCCGGGTCATAGCCGGGCAGACTGTCGGTTTCAATGTAGCCGCCCTGATAGTTGACCGGGATATCGATCCACACCGGGCCGGGGCGGCCGGTGGTTGCCAGGTGCCAGGCTTTTTCCAGCACATAGCGGATCTGGTTCGGGTCTTCCAGCATGGTGGCGTATTTGGTCATGGGGGCAACAGATTTGGTGATATCGTATTCCTGGTCGCCCACCGCGCGCAGCGGCAGGCCATCGGTAAACTGCGCGGCATAGCGTGCGGTCGTATCGTACCTTACCTGGCCGGAGATTACAAACATAGGGATGGAATCCAGCCAGCCGCCCACCACACCGGTCAGGGCGTTGGTGCCGCCGGGGCCGGTGGTAACGCACAGGGCAGCAATTTTGTTATCAATACGGGCATATGCTTCCGCCGCAATGGCGCTTGCCTGCTCGTGATGGTTATAGGTAACATGCAGCGCCGGGTGGTGGCCCAGTGCATCATTCAGATGCATGGCGCCGCCGCCCACCACGCTGAACACATCCGTAACGCCGTGCGCCGCAAGAAAATCGGCCACATAATCGGCCAGACGCTGTTTCATTTTAATTTTGCCCCTTTCCGTCCCACGCCTTACTTTTTATCTCTGCTTATTTTGCTTGTAACAAGAGAAACGCATTCTTTCATCAGCGGGTTTTTAAGCAACAGCAAGCCGCCCCCGTACAAAAGTACGCAAATCACAATTTGAACAACCATGCCAGCAAACGCGGAAACAGCCAGACTTTGCACAACTTTTCCTGCGATTGGCACTGCCAGCGCTGCCACCAGGAGGTACTGCCACAAATAGCGATACACCACACGGTAGGAAATCACATTGCGGCATTGGAACGTGCACATAAGGAAAACCACAAATTCCGAAATTACCGTTGTTGCCGCAGCGCCCACTGCCCCCCATCTGCTGATGAAGAACAGATTTAACACAAAGTTGACCATCGCCCCCGCTGCGGTAGAATAAAACACTTCTTTTTCGCGGTTATACGGAACCAGAATCTGCCAGGCAAAAACGCGGTTCAATGCCGAGAAGATAACGCTGAACGCAAGAACACTCACGATCCTGTAAGCCTGGGTAAAACCGCTGCCGCCAAACCATGTTACAAGCGGTTCACTGATGCTGATCAGCCCAAGACCGCTGGGGATTGCAAGCAGCAGAATAAAGTTCAGTGTTTTATAAATCAACGCATCAAATTTATCTTTCTGCCCTTGGCCAAGGTAATAGGTAACGCGCGGGAGAATGACTGTTGAAATGCAGGCAAACAGCATGGAGATCGCACGCACAATGCGCACCGCCACGGTATAAAGCCCAACTTCCTGTGTGTTGATCATATAGCCTAGCATTACGGTATCCAGGTTGAGGTAAATCGTTGATGCAAGGTTGGTGCTGAAAATAATCAGGATTGGTTTGATGTGCTGTTTCAGGTGCAGCGACTTGAGTGGTTGGAACTGGACATGCCTGCAAAGATAAAAAAAGTTTATAATACCAGAACCTGCCGTTGCAAAGACATTAACCGCTGCGTAAAATATAACATCCTGTTCCGTTTTTACAAAGCAAAACAGCATAATCAATGCCAGAACCTGAAAAATCAATGCGCGGACGGTAATATACAGGTAATTTTCTGTGGCGGTAAAGTACCACTCTGCCCCCAGGGCATTGCACAGGATAATACTGCTTTGCACCCAAAGCAGCGCCGCATAAGTGTTGAAGGATGGCAGCTGAATAAATACTGCCAGCGCTGCATAGGCAATCAAAGCCGTGACCACGTTGATGAGCATCAGCTCGCTGATCAGCTGATTCGCCTGTTGTGCATCCTGCCGCTTTTTAGCAAGCTCTCTTGTGCCGTAAGCAACAATTCCAAGCGCAGCAAACAATGCAAAATAACTGACGATTGATTCAGCATAGGTAACGTCCCCCAGCCCGCCTTTGCCCAGTACCCGTGTGGCATACGGTAGCGAAATCAACGGGAAAAGAATCGTTGTCAGCGTTTTGATTGCATTCAGAACCAGATTTTTTTTTGTAGAAAGCTTTTTGGCCGTTGTCATGTAACTTAAGTCCTGTTCTTTCCTATTTCTTTCCCCCCTGGTAGTCTTTCAGGGCATCAATCAGGATTTTCATGGATTTCACTTCATTCTGAAGAGTAAAAACGCGCTTTTTAAACTCCGTTTTTGCCACCGCGTTGGTTGCTGCATCTTCCAGGTGGATAATCTTCAGTTCCGGATCATAATAGGTGTGCAGTCCGTTCTTTTTCAAACGGATAAACAGCAGCTGTTCCTCCCGGTAAAGGAAGGTCCTATCGTCCAGGCCGTCAAAACGTTCTACATAATCTGGCGAGAATATCCAAAAGCACCCACGCAGCATAATATCTTTTTGTGGCTGCAATTTACTTTCACCCGCTGTAGGTGCCTGCTTTTTAGGCTTTCGGAGCTTACCAACGCAGTTTTTGACTGCATCCACAGCATCAAAAAAGCCAGGGATAAATCGGCACAGCACCAGCTGGCACTGGATCAGCCAGCGGTGCACAATATATACCGCCCGGGGGGCGATTGGTTCCATCAGCGATATTACTTTTTGATCTTTTGATAAGATTTGCGGCCCCAGCACGGCAAAATGGTGTTGCTGATAATCTGCACAGATCCTGGACAAAAAGTCATCCTGCATTAAAAGGGTATCGTTGTTGATCAGGCAGATGAAATCACTGTTGAGTGTTTTTTTTGCAAATTCAAATCCGACATTATTACCCCGTGCAAAGCCCAAGTTTTCCGGGTTCAGGATCACGTAAATGTTTTCTGCCCCCTGGTATAGTTGCTGCAATTCGCGCCCGGTTCCATTTGCGGATGCGTTATCCACAATCACGATAGAAACCTTCATCGGCTCCGCTTTTGTTTTTTCCAGGATAGACGCAACGCAGTCTATGGTCTCCTGCTTTGTCATATAATGCAGAATCACAAATGCAAATTCAGGGTATTGGCTCATCAAGGTTATCCCTTTCCATTTTTACTCTTCCCGGTACAGTCTATAATAAATCACCGACCCAGATTCTCCTACCGACACAACATGGCGCGAATCAAAGGAATAGTACTGCCACAATTCCGATGTAGCTTCCCATTCATTATCCAGAACATGCGGGGTACAGATCAGTACCGCCCGCTGCGGGATGTTACCTTGTTGCAGCAGCTCCTTAAAGTCTGTCTGGTACAGCACTTTGATTTCGCAGGTGTTTTTGCTTTCTTCCATCACGCGCTTATGCTGCTTTTTGTCCCAATAATAGGTGTCCCGGATGCCCCGGATCGCAGCGGCCCGCGTTCCCTTTTCATACGATCCCCACATAATCAGCACGGTGTTTTCATCATAGCCGATATTGGAGAGTATTTTATCATATGCCTTATCCAGGTAGGTATATTGATTGTTGTAAACCGTAATATCTGCCTGCAGCGAAGGATAGCCGGACCAACCGGTTGTCACCATCGGAAATGCTGATTCTGTGTTTACCTTCGGGAACACAGCCTTGGTAACAGGGTCTACTGTGTAGTACGACTGAACCAGCATCATAACGCACAGCTGCCCTATCACAAGGTTGCATACCGTTTGCTCTGTTATGGTCCACATAACAAAAATTACGCAGACAAGCGCCAAAATGTATTCAACAACAACATTGTAACGCGGGTTATTATATGTCAGATAAATACAGCTAAAAACAATAAATGCAGCCGCAGCCCCGATTGCGCAGCAAATTTCCTCGTTTTTCAGCAACAGGTAGCGCAGCCTTTGCTTTTTGCCAAAAGCAGCTGCCAACACGCAGTACAATATCAGAAGTGCCAATACCCAATAAAAGTTCAGCAGGAAAAAAGTTTGCAGTTTCAGCAAAACATAGTCCCACTGCCATTTGAATACGTTGTGCAGCCCGCTCTTGCTGATGCCTGTGCCCCAACTGGATTTACCAAAAAGGAGCTGCAGGGCACGCATCAGCAAAAAGGCTCCACCGCTGCCCAGCAATATCCACATGGCTTTTTCTTTCAACAGTGCCAGTCCCCTATCACGGAAGCTGCCGTGCTGGTGCAGGAATTTTTGCAGCACACACATCACACCGTAGCCCGCAAGGCAGATGACCCCTGTTTCCTTTGTGGTTGCCAGCGCCAGTGCCCAAAAAAGCATCAGCAGATATTGCTGTTTGATATGGCTGTACAGCAGGAATACCAAAAAGAGCATAATGCCATAATCCAGACTTATACCGGAAAAGGTCCCCAGGGTAAGCGGCATGCACCAAATCAGGAATGCTGCAAGCAGCAGCTGCAACGATGTTTTACGCTTTACCGCATGGCGGAGTATCCCCCAGGTGCAGCAGAAGCCCGCAAACGACAGAAGCAGGTTTACAGCATAAACGCCCTGTGCCGCATTCGGCCAGATAAAATACCCCATGGCCAAGAACAGCGCATACCCCAGGCTGACATGCCCTGCAAGGAAAAAGTTATTGATAAGTGATGGAAAATCATACTCATAATTTTCGCAGGCTTTGCGCAGGGCCGCAAAGTATGTTTCAGAGTCCCAGCGCGGCAGAGTATCAAACTGCGCCAAACGTATGACAATAAAAACGATTGCCACCAGCAAAAAGGCTTTATCGATCGGCAGGGCAAGTTTGCCTTTGCCTTGTTTCAGTCTGTTCCATACAGCCAGCCCCAGCATTACTGCGCACAGGATTGCAAACATCACGCTGACGGCAATATAGGGGGCATTCCTTACATTGGTATTGCAGGTGGTAAACAGTGCCGTCATGCAAAAGGCCGTCAGAATCCCCGCAACAAGCGCAAGCTGCCCCCATACTGCGTTCTGCTTCATGAAATCAATCCTTATCTTTTTAATACTTTAGACCGGTTATTTTATTATGCCTTGCCCAGTTTTGCCGCCTGTCTGCTGGAGTTCAGCAGCATGCGGTCCGATGCGATTTTGAATACATGCACAAAAACATCGTGCGGCAGGCAGCGGTAAAGCATTTTTTCCACCTGGAACTGGAACGCGTTTGCTTTGCACTCCTGCTTTTCGTAATTGCTCCAAGGGGACTGCTTCAGGTAGCTGTCAAACATTTTGGTGCAGGGGTTCACAGAATTTTTGTGCCAGGGGGACATACTTGCAAATTTCTCATAATGTGCAATGGTCGGGTGTTCGCATGCTTCCTGAATTTCATCAAAGCCATAATAGGGGGCAACATTCTTAAAGCAATTTGCATACCCCTTGGCGCTGCACAAAAAGTGAATGCACTGCACGTTATACTGAAGCGGCAGTGTATAAACGTTATCTTCCAGCACGACGTTCAGATAATCCTGATCCACCGTACCGAACACGCGCCCCTGCTGGGCAAAGGCAACAATTTTTTCAATGCAGTGCTGTGCTTTCCACTGTTCCGCATCAAACAGAATAATGCCGGAATTGTAATAATAGGCGCTTTCTTTCATTCCGATGTCCAGCTTATATTCGTTGGAGATGATGGAATCTGCCACCATGCCGATCGGCCGGCCCTGCATGTTTACTGCGCACAGGCCCGCCAGTGAGCCAGCAATAATTGTATCGCAGTCAATGTACAGCACAGTTTCTTCCGGGATATCATCAATTGCAAAAATCTTCATCAGGGACATATTATTTTTACGGAATCCCTGATATTCCGGCATCCCCGATTCCTTGATTTTACGCCGGATCTTTGCTGCATCAATCAGAATCAGCTTCCGGTTAAAGCTTTCGCACTGTTTTTTCAACTTTTCAATGTTTTCCTGGCTGATATCAATGTTGACTAGGTAAACATTCAACTCTTCCAGCGCCGTATTGTTTGCCAGCAGGGATTGAAGCGAGGTTCCCAGATACGGTGCAAAGGTATCATTGCTTTGGTAAAGCACGTTCAGTTTCTGCATGTTTACTCCTTCACAGCCTCAAGGATCACCTGTGCCATATAGTCGATCATCTCATCGGTCATGCCGGGGTACACGCCGACCCAGAAGGTGTTGTTCATGATAAAGTCAGTGTTGGTCAGCTCCCCTGCCACGCGGTAGGCGTCGGTGCCGCGGATCTGGTCAAAGCAGGGGTGCTTGATCAGGTTGCCGCTGAACAGCAGGCGGGTCTGGACGTTGTGGTTCTCAATATAGCGGGTCACGGCGTTGCGGTCCAGGCCGGATTCCGGCTTGACCGAAATCAGGAAGCCGAACCAGGACGGGCGGCTGTTGGCGGCCGGTTCCGGCAGGATCAGCTTATCGGCGGCCGGTTCCAGGGCTGCGCGCAGGCGGTCCCAGTTATGGCGGCGGCGCTCGATAAAGCTGGGAAACTTTTTCAGCTGTTCGCAGCCGATGGCGGCCTGCATATCGGTCACTTTCAGGTTATAGCCAAAGTGGCTGTAAACGTACTTGTGGTCATAGCCTGCGGGCAGTTCGCCATACTGACCGTCAAAGCGGTGGCCGCAGAAGTTATCATGGCCGGACGGGCAGATGCAGTCGCGCCCCCAGTCGCGGTAGCTCTTGATCAGGCGGTTCAGCAGCGGGCTGTTTGTATACACGCAGCCGCCCTCGCCCATCGTCATGTGGTGCGGCGGGTAGAAGCTGGAGGTGCCGATATCGCCCCAGGTTCCGGTAAAGCGGGTTTCGCCGTTGATGGTGTACTGGGTGCCCAGGGCATCGCAGTTATCCTCCACCAGCCAGAGGTTATGGGCATCGCAGAAAGCTTTGACGGCGGACAGGTCAAACGGGTTGCCCAGGGTATGGGCGATCATGACTGCCTTGGTCTTGGGGGAAAGAGCGGCTTCCAGCTTGGTCACATCAATGTTGTACTGCGGCACGGTCACATCCACAAACACCGGCACAGCGCCATACTGCAGCGCCGGGGTGACAGTGGTGGGGAACCCGCATGCCACAGTGATGACCTCATCGCCCTTTTTGATCTGGCGGTCGCCCAGTTCCGGGGCGGTGAGCGCCATAAAGGCAATCAGGTTGGCGGAGGAGCCGGAGTTGACCAGGTTGGCGAACTTTACGCCGATCCACTTGGCAAACTCTTTTTCAAATTCATCCGCAAAGCGGCCGGTGGTCAGCCAGAAATCCAGCGTTGCATCGGTCAGGGCGCACATTTCTTTTTCATCAAACACGCGGGATGCATAAGTAACGCGGTCGCCGGGCTTGAAATCCGCCTTTTTCTCCTTAAAGTCATGGTAATATTCTGCCACCAGCGCCTTGATCTGCTCGCGGGCTTCGGCCTCATTGCTCCAATTTGCCATCGTCTGCTCCCTTACTCACTCAAAAATTCCTTGATCTCTTTGTCCATCTCCGCCGGGATATCCCCGCCGGAAAGCCATACCTTGCTGAACGCAACGGTCTTTTGCATACATTCCGCCATATGCCAGCGCGGTTTCCAGCCGAAGGTGGATTTCAATTTGCTGCAATCCAGCTTCAAAAAGTTTGCTTCATGCGGGGCGTTTGCCTCAGCGCGGTTTTCCCATGCGGCGCCATCGCCCCACGCCTGGCAGAACAGGTCTACCAGGGTGCCGGTCGTCACACAGTCGCAGTCATCCGGGCCGACGTTATAATAGCCGGCGTACCGGTTATCCTCATACTGGCGCTGGGCGATCAGCAGGTACGCCGCCAGCGGTTCCAGCACATGCTGGTATGGGCGGGTGGAATACGGGTTGCGCACACCGATGCTCTCCCCTTTTGCCATGGCACGCACGCAGTCCGGGATGATGCGGTCATTGGCAAAATCGCCGCCGCCAATCACATTACCTGCGCGGGCAGTGGAGATGGCCACGCTGCCATCCGCAAAAAAGCTGTTTTTATAGCTGTGGGTCACCAGCTCCGAGCAGCTTTTGCTGTTGGAGTAGGGGTCGAAGCCGTCCAACGGTTCGTTTTCGCGGTAGCCCCAGCACCATTCATTATTCTGGTACACCTTATCCGTTGTTACGTTCAGCACAGAGCGCGGCGGAGTTTGGGCGGTGCGCACGCATTCCAACAGGTTCACGGTGCCCATCACATTGGTTTCATAGGTATAGCGCGGGTCCTTGTAGCTGTCCCGCACAATGGGCTGGGCCGCCAGGTGCAGCACAATTTCCGGCCGAGCGGCATCAAAGGCCGCTTTCAGGCTGGCAAAATCGCGGATGTCGCCGATCACGCTGGTCATTTTGCCTTCCAGCCCTGCCAGAGAGAAGAGGTTGGGGGTTGTGGGCGGTTCCAGGCTGTAGCCCGTTACCACTGCACCGGCACCCACCAGCATGCGGCAGATCCAGCTGCCCTTAAAACCGGTATGCCCGGTTACAAACACGCGTTTGCCGCGGTAAAATTCCAAGTTCATTGTTGGTTCCACACTTCCCAGGGCGCACAGCCGGACGCCCACATTTTTTCCAGCATACTTTTTTCGCGCTCGGTATCCATGCACTGCCAGAATCCGCGGTGCACATAGCTCATCAGCTGGCCTTTGGCTGCCAGCTCGCGCAGCGGGGTCTGCTCAAAAATGGTATCATCGCCGCTGATGGTATCAAACACTTCCGGTTCCAGCACCATATAGCCCGCGTTGATGATAGCCCCATCGTTGACGTTTTTTTCACGGAACGCCTGTACAGTGTTATCTTGGCCGATATCCAGCACGCCTTTCTGCTGTTCCTGCACAACGGCGGTCAGGGTTGCCAGCTTGCCATGCTGCTTATGGAACTTGACCAGTTCGGCAATGTTCACATCGCAGACGCCATCACCATAGGTCATCATAAAGGTTTCGTTGCCGATATATTTCTGCACCCGCTTGATGCGGCCGCCCGTCATCGTGTTCAGGCCGGTATCCACCACCGTCACGCGCCACGGCTCGGCGTGCTGGTCATGCACGATCATCTCGTTGCCCTGGGTGAAGTCAAAGGTCACATCACTGGTATGCAGGAAATAATCCGCAAACCACTCCTTGATCATATGCTGTTTGTACCCGGCGCAGATCACAAAATCATTAAAGCCATAGTAAGAATACTCTTTCATGATATGCCACAAAATGGGCATACCGCCGATTTCGATCATCGGTTTCGGCTTGAACTTACTTTCTTCCGAAATGCGCGTGCCATAGCCACCGGCAAGAATTACAACTTTCATATTTTTCACTCCCGTAAGCCTGCAGCGGAACCCTGCAGTCCCGCAAAAACTGTCCGTCCCATCGCCGCCGGACAGTTTGGTACACACCTACCCTATTTTATTATCGCTATAATATTAAAGTATATCATTTTCACGTATTCAGTGCAACCATTCCAGGAAACTTATCACACCTAGTAGGCTTGCTTCTTATTCCGCGTTTTTCTCTTTGTTATCACATTTTAACGCCGCTTCTGTTGCCGCTGTGCAAACAATATTCTTTAGGCAACACCGCACAATTCCCGCCTTGCGGCTTAAGCACCGCTCCGACAGCTGCGGCACGGCATCTGCGTTGCCAAAATGCTCGATAATACACAAAGTATTATC
>ERZ779895.3903-NODE-3903-length-10912-cov-3.846643_pt1 | contig 10912 bp, 10 predicted proteins | sample MGYA00511093_ERZ779895 | MGnify/ENA primary metagenome ERZ779895 (study PRJEB29588, sample SAMEA2142970) | human gut metagenome | biome: human gut; feature: human-associated habitat; material: faeces | place: Denmark | collected 2008/2010 ... | reverse complement strand
CCTAAGTTCCAAAGAAACAAGGTAAAGATGCATAACAGAGAGTCCATCATATATAGATGGACGGTATAGAAAAGGAGAGATGACTTATGTTGATGCCTAGTATTTTTGGAGAAAATTTATTTGATGACTTTTTTGGAGATTTTCCATTTTATTATGATGACAGAGCAATGAAAGATACAGAGAAGAAACTTTACGGACGCAGAGCCAGCCATATAATGAAAACCGATATCAAGGAAACTGATAAAGGCTATGAACTGGTCGTAGATCTTCCGGGATTTACCAAAGATGAAGTAAAGGCTGATCTGGAGAATGGTTATCTGACTATCAGTGCAGAGAAAGGTCTGGACAAAGATGAGCAGGAGAAAGAGACAGGACGTTATATCCGTAAGGAACGTTACGCAGGTGCCTGCAGCCGTAGCTTCTATGTAGGTAAAGAAGTTGAGAAAGAAGACATTAAAGCAGAATTCAAACATGGTATCCTCACATTATTTGTACCAAAGAAAGAAGCAAAACCAGCAGTAGAACAGAAGAAAACAATTGCCATTGAAGGCTGATGAATAAATATTCTGACTGACCCGTTAAGGGTCAGCCAGAGATTAAAAACAGATATAAAAATAAAAGCTTACACTAAAAGATTGAAGATAAAAGGTTGAAAAAACCTGTAAAGATAGATTTGGAAAGTAAATCTGATGAACAGATTTGACATATATAAAATATATTAGAAAAGGAGATATGACTTATGTTAATGCCTAGTATTTTTGGAGAAAATTTATTTGATGACTTTTTTGGAGATTTCCCATTCTATTATGATGACAGAGCAATGAAGGATGCAGAGAAGAAACTTTATGGACATAAAGCAAATCATGTAATGAAAACTGATATCAAGGAAATGAATAACGGATACGAACTGATTGTAGATCTTCCAGGATTTAAGAAAGATGAAGTTCATGCAGCACTTGAAAATGGTTATCTGACCATCAGTGCAGAGAAAGGCCTGGATAAAGACGAGAAAGAAAAAGAGACAGGACGTTATATCCGCAGAGAACGTTATGCAGGTGCCTGCAGTCGTAGCTTCTATGTAGGTAAGGAAGTACATCAGGACGACATCAAAGCAGAATTCAAACATGGTATCCTGACATTATTTGTTCCGAAGAAAGAAGCAAAGCCAGCAGTGGAACAGAAGCACAGCATCTCCATTGAAGGATAATAGATGTTAAGTTACAGCAACGGGAGGTCAAATCTTTTGGCTTCCCGTTGTTTGCATAATGAGGATTGCAGAAATATGAAGTCAGGAATGATTGCGTTAGAATGTGTTTATGAGGGAAGGTGATGATATTGAAAAAAGATTACTATGAAGTTCTTGGCGTGAACAAAAACGCAGATGCAGCAACGATTAAGAAAGCATACAGAAAACTGGCAAAGAAATATCATCCGGACAGTAATGAGGGAAATGCTTCGGCAGCAGAGCATTTTAAGGAAGTAAATGAAGCCTATGATGTTCTGAGTGATGAGAAGAAACGTAAACTGTATGATCAGTTTGGCCACGCTGCTTTTGAAGAAGGTGCCGGTAATTATGGAAACGCACAGGGAAGTCCTTTTGGCAGTGGCTTTGGCGGAGCACAGGGCAATCCTTTTGGCGGCGGTTTCCATGGCTCGTACAGTGATGGCAATGGTTATCATGAATATCATTTTGAGAATGGCGAAGATATGGATGATATCCTGAAGAACATCTTTGGTGGTGGATTTAAGAAGAGTAAATCATCCGGTGGTTTTGGTGGATTCGGAAGCAATGGAACTGGTGGCTTCGGCAGTGGCTTTGGTACAGGTGGAAGTGATTTCCGCAGTCATGGCTTTAGTGGTTCTTACAGCAGTAAAGGTGAGGATCTTCATGCAGAGGTTACTGTCAGCTTTGATGAAGCTGCTTTTGGCGGTAAGAAGGTTATCCGCCTGCAGAGCAGCAACGGTGGCGTCCAGAATTACGAAGTCAATATTCCGGCAGGTATTGAATCCGGTAAATCTATCAGACTTAAAGGAAAAGGATATCCGGGAGTCGGCGGAGGTGAAGCCGGTGATCTGCTTCTGAAAGTAAATGTTCAGGATAAACCTGGATATAAACGGGAAGGCAGAGATATTTACACAACTGTAAATATCCCATTTACAACAGCAGTATTTGGCGGTGAGGCGAAGGTTCACACTATTTACGGTGATGTTCTCTGTAACATTAAACCAGGTACTCAGTCCGGAACGAAGATACGTCTGAGAGGCAAAGGTATCGTTGCAATGAATAATCCGTCGGTACACGGTGATGAATATGCAACTGTACAGATTGAAGTTCCGACAAATCTGACACCGGAAGCAAGACGGAAACTGAAAGAATTTGAGCAGGAATGTAATGGAAGCCGCAGAAGCCGTGGATTTGGCAGCGGGAGTGCGGCGTGAAGAGTAATCAGAAATATTTTTGAGAATATAGTGAAGCAATTTTACAGAGAAACGAAAAGGATACATGCACAGTAACATTACCGTGTATGTATCCTTTTAGCATAATAGGGAAAAATATTCTATGAGCTTTTTCTGATATAGAATATTGTTTATCTGGGTTCTTTTCCATCACGGAAGAGCATCATCATTTCCTTGGTCAGGCTGATATTATTGCCCTGATCCGGGATTTTGTCACGTTCTACCCACTGTGCCATGGAGAGCTCTTTATGGTCAACGGTCAGGGTATCATCGCCGTCCACATCACAGAAGAATCCGAAAAGCAGGGTACCGCTGAAGGACCATGGCTGGCTTTTGTAATAGCGGAGATTCTTTACCTTAAGGCCAACTTCCTCCATTACTTCTCTGTGAACAGTTTCTTCAATGGTTTCTCCGATTTCTGCAAAGCCTGCGATAAGGGCGTAACGCTTAAATCTGCGGCCCTCATATTTGGAAAGAATGATTTTATCTCCGTTTGTGATTCCTACGATTACTGCAGGACACAGGACAGGGTACTCCTGATTGCCGCAGGAAGGGCATTCCATCATACGTTCTTTTTGGCTGTGCAGCATTGGCTTTCCACAGCAGCCGCAGAACCGGCGCTTGCTGTACCACTGGAAAAGCTGATGTCCTGTAACTCCTGCAAATGCCAGATGCTGTGGCCGGGCTGTCCGAAGATTTCGTATATCCTGGAATTCGTAATCTGGAAGAAGGGTGGTATCCAATTCCGGAATCAGATAGAAACGCTGATCATCGATAGAAAACAGATAAATGTACTTGCTGTAGAGATCTGAAACTTTTTCCTCCAAATCCTGAAAACGTGGAAAATAAATATCTGCTTCCCGTTCCTGATGTGGAAGAAGAATACTGCCTTTTTCGTAGGCAAGGATAAAACTGTTCTTATCCGGGGCAGAAGGTTTGTATTCGTTGTGGTAAGTGTGTGGTGCGATATCCTGAATCATAGTAATGTTCCTTTTCTGTTACTGCCGCCGCAGAGTTGTTCTGTGAAATATATTACAGGTGCGGAAGTGAGCAGTAATCTATTATTTATTAAATGAGCAGGCAATCCTGCAGGCAGGATTGCCTGTACATAGTATATTACGGTAGTTTTAGAAAAACAAGAGAAGATGTCCAATTGCTACAGGCAATCTGGAATGAATGTTACTGTGAACGGAGTGGACGGTAACATTTTGGCTTGCATGTCTCGGGATATTACCAGGGAACAGTAATACAGTAACATAAGAAATACTGAAAAAAATAAAAAACGTATTGCACTTTGAAAATGAGGGTGGTATAATCAACTTAACAAATTGGTAATACCAAAAACGGAATGAGTAATACTTGAATGGAGGGATTTTACAGTTATGGGATATGTAAAATGGAGTTATGACACATTAAATACTTTTTGCCACGACGTATTTCGTAAATTTGGTTTTAATGAAGAAGAGACGAATATCATCAAGGATGTTTTGCTTACCGCAGATCTGTACGGGATTGAAAGCCATGGAATGCAGAGAATGGTAAGATATGATAAAGGAATTGAGAAGGGAACCATCCATCCGGATGCGAAACCTGAGGTCGTATTTGAGACACCTGTATCAGCAGTGATCGACGGACATGACGGTATGGGACAGCTGATTTCCCATTTTGCAATGGAGAAAGCTATTGAGAAGGCGAAGAAAACAGGTGTTGGATTTGTATCTGTAAGAAACTCCAATCATTTCGGTATTGCAGGATATTATGCGGAAATGGCTTCCAAACAGGGCTTACTTGGTATGGCATGTACCAACTCGGAAGCAATCATGGTACCTACCTTTGGACGTAAGGCAATGTTGGGCTCCAACCCGATTGCAGTAGCAATGCCGGCAGAACCTTATCCATTCCTTTTTGACTGCTCCACAACAGTAGTTACCAGAGGAAAACTGGAAATGTATAATAAGATGGGAAAACCACTTCCACAGGGCTGGGCTCTGGGAGCAAATGGTCAGGAAAGCACAGATGCCCCGGATGTACTTGCCAATATTGTTGCCAAGAAGGGCGGCGGAATCATGCCACTTGGTGGTAATAAAGAGGTAAACGGAAGTCATAAGGGTTACGGTTATGGAATGCTCTGCGAGATTTTCAGTTCCATCTTTTCCATGGGTGTTACTTCTGATAAATGCTGTACATTTAAAGACAAGACAGGTATCTGTCATGGATTTGCTGCCATTGATCCCGCAATCTTCGGAAATGCAGATGATATCAGGGCACATTTTTCCGAATATTTGGAAACTCTTCGTCAGAGTCCAAAGGCAGAAGGCGCAGAGCAGATTTATACTCATGGTGAGAAGGAAGTATTTGCAGAAAAAGAGCGCAGAGAGAATGGCATTCCTGTAAATGACAACACAATGGTTGAGCTTGCCAACCTCTGCAATTATCTGAAGGTTGATTTTGGCTCTTACTTCAAGGGCTATGAACTGCCGAAGGACAGTAAGTTCTTTAGTGGTAATTATTAAATAAGCGCCCATCATGCTGATAACCATAACTATAGAATATATCATATAAAATTACTTTTTTTGAGACGCCCGTTTATCAGCATGTGGAAATAAAAAGAAACTGCATAATCAGATACGACCGGTAGAATTTACAGATCGTATCTGATATGCAGTTTTTTGTTTTCTTTAATTTTCTTCAGTATTCTTCGGACAGTTATGAGCATTCATGTCATCGTTGTCTGTCATAAGATATTTGCGGATCGCAAACAGAACTGCGATACTGAGTACGCCAAGAAGAGTTTCTGCTGGCCCGAGGTGTTCGACTACCATCTGACGTGCTGTGGCAAACATCAGAACCTCAACAACTGTCTGTGCGGAATGCTGGCAGAGCATTTTTACAAATTCCACGCCTACTACCAGAGACAAAGCCTGGGAAAGGAAAGTGCTGAAAAATTCTGTATCCATGGACATAACAGAAGTATCTGCAACCTCCATGATCAGCCGGAAGCCTGCCAGTGCGATCACCAGCAGAATTACCATAGAAAGAGCAATTTCCGCATAACGTGAAATATTGTAAATGATTGTGTTAAAGTGTTTACGAATGTTATGGTTAACCTGTCGTTTGGGGCTCATAACTGTGAGTCCTTTCTGTTTTGTTGTATATGGTGAATGTAAAGAAGCGTAACTGTTTATAGTGTTACGAAAAAGATTAATATAAATAATCTTTATTTACATAACCATATTTGCAGAGTTTCTGGGAGTAAATATACCAGTACTGTGCATCAGTTGTATCCACAAGCTGAACTGTATCGCCGGAATATAACTGTCCGATCTCGTTGGAAGAGTCGTAAGCCTTCGCAGAGCGCAGAGCCAGATAACCGGTAGCAACACTGACTGTTCTGGTGGCATATGTGGTTGTTCCGCCAATCAGATAATCTTTATTTACATATCCGTTTTTTCCTAACTTCTGAGAGTAAACGTACCAGTACTGGGAATCGCTGGTGTCGATAAGCTGAACTGTATCGCCGGAATACAGCTGTCCGATCTCATTGGAGGAATCATAAGCTTTTGCGGAACGCAGAGCCAGATAACCCTTGGCAACACTGACAGTCCTTGAATCTCCGGAAGAACTCTGTGCACTGGCAGCAGTATCGCCACTGTAATATAAGTAATCTTTATTTACATAGCCGGATAAGTTCAGTTTCGGAGAATAGACATACCAGTACTGAGGATCACTGCTGTCAGAAACTGTTACAGTATCACCGGAGTATAACTGTCCGATCTCGTTAGAAGAGTCATAAGCCTTTGTAGAACGCAAAGCCAGATAACCCTTGGCAACACTGACAGTATAAGAACCGGACGAACTTGTCGGCTGTGATGAGAGGAAATACAGGTAATCGTTATTTACGTATCCGGATAAGTTCAGTTTTGGAGAATAGACGTACCAGTAATCACTGGTGGTATATTCTGTAACTTCAACAGTATCACCGGAATACAGCTCGCCGATCTCGTTGGAGGAATCATAAGCCATGGCAGAGCGCAGAGCCAGATACCCTTTACTTACACCTACCTGATAAGTGTCAGATGCCATAACGATCTGTGAGCTGCAGGGTACAGATACAGCAGCAATCGTAGCTGCAAGAATCATGGAAACTGCAATATTTTTTCTTTTTTTCATAGTGAATCCCTCCTTTGGGTTATTATGTACTCTGAGAGTACATTATTTAATTATAGTAATCGTAAATCGTTCTGCTTAAGGTAGCGATCGTATTCTGTGCGGAACCGGCACTTGAGAGATTCTGGGACATAAATACGATTACTACGTCATTTTTGGAATCATAGATGATTCCGGCATCATTTTCCACGTTGTCAAGTTCTCCGGTTTTATTTGCGGTTTTGACTCCTTCCGGAAGCTGTGCGGGAATTTTGTTACAGCGTGTCTGTGCCTTGAGCAGATTAAACATATCAGTGGCATGGGTGTAGCCGGATGTATCCTGTTTATAAATCTCCTGCAGGAGATGACCACAGTCTCCTACAGATGTGTAGTTATCATCATTCTCATTGCTGGCAAGGAGCATACGTCCCATGTGAGTCTGGTCATAGCCATGTGCCTGGCAGAAGCTGTTGACAGCCTGCATACCTGCTGCGGAATCACCGCTGCCAAGATAAGTTGTCAGGGTATTGGCTGCATCGTTATCGCTGACTGTGATCATGGAGTACAGATTGGAGTCTACAGAATCCCTGCCGTATTGTCCGGTTATCTGATCATAATTCTCGTAGACAGCTCCCATGATATAGAGCTTGATCAGGCTTGCAGCCTGCATTTTCTGATCATTAAGACTGCCCTCGGTTCCATTTACAAGATCGGATATGAAAACAGCCCAGGTTCCGTTTTCAGCGGGAAGCTGACTTTGAACCTGTTTTAAAATTGTCTCCAGTTTCTCATCTGTGACCGGTTCTGAAGATGTGCCTGCCCCGGAACCGTTAAAGACGCTTTCAGAACTCTCTGAAGATGAAGAAGGGGAAAGCATTCCCTGACCTTCTACGGATGTTCCCGCGGCCTCTGCATTTTCAGCAGCATGACTGCTGTATGCAGGAGTAACAAGAAGGCTGAGCGATAGCAGAGGTATTAATAATTTTTTTGAAAACATTGCGTTCACCACCTGTTAAATATTTACTGTAAAACATTCGGAATCTGTTGATCTGTTATATAAATCGTATTTCTTCATGTTTAGATAAATCAAGTTTAAAAGTCTTATTGTGCAAGCACAAATGATTTTTAAAATCTGATATCTGTATGTACAAAATTATACAGTGTTAAGAGTTGTGTTACAAGTGTATTTACGGTTGATTTTAAAATTTATTATATGGCTGCCGGTTACTGTTGGCACAATACTTGAGATGCGTTCATACAATTTGTAGGAATACGGGCGTGAAAAATCCGCATATCTGATTATATATTTTGAATTATATAAATGCTACAATAAAATCATCAGAAACGAGATAAAGAACGACAAATTAAACAAATAAATGTGGGAATGTGGGGGCATTTTCATATTGCATGAGGAGGTAGATTATATGTTAACACCGAAACAGAATATGCTGGAAGTTATAAAAGGCGGAAATCCTGACAGATTTGTTAATCAGTATGAAGCAGTGCAGCTTCTTTTTCATCCGTTTATGTTTACAAACCCGCTGCTTCAGCCCGGACAGGAAAATGTAGTGAATGCATGGGGGGTAACCAATACTTTTCCGAAAGGAGTTCCGGGTTCTTTTCCTGTACATACTCCTGACAAGATCGTGGTAAAGGATATTGAAGACTGGAAAGACTATGTACATGCACCGTCTTTGAAATTTACCCAGGATCAGTGGGATATGGTGAAGGCTCAGTATGATGCAGTTGACGGAGAACAGGCATTTAAAGCAGCTTTCGTTGCACCGGGATTATTTGAGCAGACTCATCATCTGTGTGAGATCAGTAATGCGTTGGTTTATTATATTACTAATCCGGATGAAATGCATGATCTGATCAAATATCTGACAGAGTGGGAACTGGAACTTGCTGAAGGTATCTGTTCCAACCTTCATCCTGATGCATTATTCCATCATGATGACTGGGGTGGACTGGACAGTACATTTATGAGTCCTGCAATGTTTGATGAATTTTTACTTGAGCCATATAAAGAAATTTACGGATATTATCACAGTCATGGCGTTGAGCTGGTTATCCATCATTCTGACAGTTACGCAGCAACACTGGTTCCTTCTATGATTGAGATGGGGATCGATGTATGGCAGGGATGTATGGAAACCAATAATCTTCCGGAACTGATCAGGAAATATGGCGGAAAGATCAGCTTCATGGGCGGTATCGAAAATCGTGCAGTTGATTTTGAGGGCTGGACAGATGAGAATTGTGATGCAGTGGTACGTCGTGTCTGCGAAGAATGTGGAAACAAATACTTTATTCCATGTATCGCTCAGGGTGGTCCTGGTTCTGTTTATCCGGGTGTTTATAAATCTCTCTGTGATTCCATTGACAAGCTGAATGAAGAGAAATTTGGCATTAAGGCATCTGAATCTACAAGGCTTCCATGGCAGATTATGTTCTGATCTCAGGTATTTGTCAGTGGCAAAACGGAATACAAATATCTGTCCGACATTTAGATGAAATTTCAGGTGTTGCAGAGGATGATGCTATGGAGGTGTTTGAAAATGATTATTATTGGTGAGAAAATTAATGGTTCTATCCCGATCGTTGCAGAAGCGATCGCAAAAAGAGACTCTGAATTTATTAAAGAAAGAGCAAAGCTTCAGGCGGAAAGCGGAGCTACTTATATTGACTGTTGCGCTTCTGTTCCGGAAGCGGAAGAAGTGGAAACATTGAAATGGATGATCGACTGTATCCAGGAGGTTACAGATCTTCCAATCTCAATTGACAGCCCGAGTCCGGATGTTCTGGCACAGGCTTATAAGTTCTGTAAGAAACCTGGAATTTTTAATTCTGTATCAGGAGAGGGACATAAGATTGATACGATTTTCCCGATCATGGCTGAGCCGGGAAATGAGGGATGGCAGGTAATTGCGCTGCTGAGTGACAATACAGGTATTCCGAAATGTGCAGCAGATCGTCTGAAAGTTTTTGACAAGATCATGGCGAAAGCGAAAGAGTACGGAATTGCTCCGGACAGGATTCACATTGATCCGCTGGTTGAGATGCTTTGTACTTCTGAGGATGGTATTGCAACGAATATTGAGACGATCACAAGTGTACGTGAGCAGTATCCGACCATTCATATTACGGCAGCAATCAGTAATATTTCCTTTAATCTGCCGGTTCGTAAGCTGATTAATTACGGGTTCCTGGTACTGGCAATGAATGCAGGACTGGACAGTGGAATTATGGATCCGACAAATAAGGATATGCTTGGACTGGTTTATGCAACAGAAGCATTACTTGGTCTGGATGATTATTGTATGGAATATATAGGGGCTTACAGAGAAGGCTTAATTGGTACAACAAAGAAGAAGTAGGTTGAATCTGTAGAAACTGTGTAAATGAATTAAGTGGTTGGAATCTGAAATTGAGAAATAACAGGAGGATTTGATTATGTCTAAGATAAATGAAGTTGCGGAATTAGTTGAAAAAGGGAAAGCGAAATTAGTAGGACCGGCTGTACAGGAAGCCATTGATGAGGGTGATGATCCGGTTGCGATTCTGAATGATGGTATGATCAGTGCGATGTCTGTAGTTGGTGAGAAATTCAAAAATGGTGAGATCTTTGTTCCGGAGATGCTGGTTGCAGCTCGTGCTATGAAGAAAGGTGTTGAGGTTCTGAAACCGCATCTGGCATCTGGTTCTACAGGTGCACTTGGTAAGGTTATCATTGCTACGGTTTCCGGTGACCTTCATGATATTGGTAAGAATCTGGTTGCCATGATGATCGAGAGTGCCGGATTTGAGGTGATCGATCTTGGAGTCGATGTTCCGGCGGCTAAGATTATTGAGTGCTATAAAGAGAATCCGGATGTTAAGATCATTGCTCTTTCTGCGCTGCTGACTACTACTATGCCGGCTCTGAAGGAGACTGTTGAGGCGTTGAATGCGGCGGATTTCAGAGGTAATATTAAGGTTATGGTTGGCGGAGCACCGATTACAGAAGCTTTTGCTGAGGAAATTGGTGCTGACGGATATTCTGATGATGCGGCTAGTGCGGCTTCACTGGCTAAGAAGTTGGCAGCCTGATCTGATTGCTTGTGCGGGTTTAGTATAACATGAAAATATTATGAGGGGACTGCTCTGTGGAGTGGTCCTTTCGTGTATTTTGGGATTTTTTGGAGTGTGTTATAATGGGAAAAAGGGGACGCTCAGAAAAATATTTTATTTCATGTGCGGTTTCGGGGTCTAAGATATTCTAACCTCTCAGAAATCTGCTAAAGGCATGAGCAGCCTTCTCAAACTC
>ERZ779895.3896-NODE-3896-length-10931-cov-2.562247_pt1 | contig 10931 bp, 9 predicted proteins | sample MGYA00511093_ERZ779895 | MGnify/ENA primary metagenome ERZ779895 (study PRJEB29588, sample SAMEA2142970) | human gut metagenome | biome: human gut; feature: human-associated habitat; material: faeces | place: Denmark | collected 2008/2010 ... | reverse complement strand
ACAAAGCTGACATTTATCAGATCATTCGCGGTATAGCCGAGATCGTCCAAAATCTCATCTACATCTGTTTCAGTATGAATCGTTGTGAAGTAACGCTCGTTCAAAACGACTTCCCGTATCTGCCGGGATGAAAAATTAAAAATGAGATTTGGTGAGTGTGTCGAAAAAATAACCTGATTTTTCTTGGAAAGGCGGTATAAAATTTCGCTGGCACTCTTTTGAAGCTGTGGATGGAGATAGATTTCCGGATCTTCCATCATAATAATGCTTGGAAGCGTATTTTCTTCATCAATATAGGCTTCAAGGAGGGAAAGTGCGTAAATACTGCGCAACCCTTCGCTCAGCATATTGAGTGGTCCGACGAGATTATGCCGATCCTTGTTATAAATTTGTGTGGAAACATGCAGAAGGTTGTCGGTGTCGTAATCGAGTACGTAGCGGACTTCCTGTGAAGGACTTCCGTTCGCATGGAAATAACGGTTGACTTTTTCTGCAAATTGCGTAAGGTTGGTGTGAAACAATTTGTATTGTAAGAGGCGCACAGTTTCGAAAACGGTCAGTTCCTCCGGTGTTTTTTTATTGATCAGCCCAATACACTGAAAACAGCGGTTGCAGGTACGGGCAGGGTCAAACGTACATTGATTATCTTTTAATTTCTGAAAAGATTCTTTGTCATAGAAACTGAATACATCATTCTGCAGCGCCTCGAGATTTCGGTTTTGGTCAATATGATAAATTTTGGGCAGTACTTCCGGGATATATTCGTTATGCTTTGAAAATCCATCGGAATATCGTGTTGCCATATTTGGTGTGACGATAAAAGTAAATGACAAAATACCATCCTGATAGGACGGGATCTTGCTCTGAAAATCTGCAAGCCATCGTTCATAATCTTTCACTTTGCACAATACACTCCGTGAGTGCAGCAGCATAATATCGCTTTCGGAATACTCGATATGAACCGAGATGGAGATGGGTTTGCCGGCATCTAAAAATTCATGTTCTGCACAGTTACGCATCCCCATTGCCAGTAAAATGGCATCGATTACTGCTGTTTTTCCGGTGTTATTCTTGCCGACTAAGATCAAAGCATTTTCAATATCAGTGATCTCAAGTTGTTCGATCGATTTGTAATTGCAAATCTTCAGATATGTTATTTTCATATTGCACTCCATTCTATCGCTATTTGCGATAAAGATAGGAATAAACGCTGCCTAAGCGCGACCTCCTAATACATTATATGTTCCCCAAAAAATTATGTTAATTATTTACCGTTTCTTTCGCTTTTGCTTTTTTCTGTGTGTCTTACGTACAGAATAACCAAAGTTCCCCATGGCTTTGGCTAATTCGTGGTAAGTGCCATGTGAATAGGCAAGCAGACCGGTATCATTCAAATGAAAGGTCCCTTTCTCATCAATGTAGGCATCGTCCACGTGTACGGCGGTGACCTTGGCCAAAAACATATGATGAGAACCAAGTTCGTTTATTTCTGTTACCTGACATTCAATGTTAACGGGCGATTCAGCGATCATCGGGCAGCGCACGGTATCTGCCGGGATCTTAGTTAGATGACATTCGTTCCATTTGTCAAGATCACGACCGGAACGTACCCCGCAAAAATCCGTTGCACGTGCAAGTTTTTTGGTAGTGAGATTGATCACAAATTCGCCTGTTTCGCGGATCATGGCATAGGAATATCGTTCGGGCCGCACGGAAATATAGACCATCGGTGGGTTGGTACAGATGGTGCCGGTCCACGCAACGGTAAGGATATTAGACTCTTGTGCGATATCGCCGCAGCTTACCATAACCGCAGGAAGTGGGTAAAGCATATTACCCGGCTTAAAATTTATTTTGCTCAAAAAAATGCCTCCTGTATTGAAATTTGGAATCCGTTAGCCGGCAGAATTTACATGCTGGCAGACATATCCGATATAAGTAGTATTAGTATACCACATGATACCCGCCTTGGACTACACAAACTGCATGATTTGTGGTACACTTTAAATACAAAAACGATAACAAAAAGATGGGTGACTCCCAATGTTTGACGAGACCGTTAAGAAAGGTGGTAATGATATGACGGATTATTTATCGATAGAGGGGATGACAGAAGATTTAGAGGGAAAAGTAAAACAGGATCTGAAATACAAAACGGGAAATTTTCTTTGGAAGGTAAAGTTTAATGTTCCGTTGGATCCAAAAACCGTAAATAATGTAAATTTGTATGTCACAACGGAAAATCTGTCTCCACTTAAGACAGCGATCCGATACAATTCATTAGAAAATATTATCGAAATTGAGCCGCTTGAGCCATATGCACAAGATGAGACGTATATCCTGAATATCACAACGAATGTGACATCTTTGTCTGGCAAGGCACTGCGAGAGCCACAGCAGTTACGTTTCAAAATATAATGGAGACGGAGCCGGTTCGCAGCATGGAGGATTGATGTGAAAAGCAGTTGGAGGACTAAATTATTTAAGAATATCCGATTTAGAGGGAAGATGATACTTGTCTTTGTGATAGGTGGCGTTATTCCCTTTTTTGGCGTAACTGTATATTTAAACAATAGAGCAGCCAACAGTTTGATCGAACAAAATAAGAAGGCGCAAAAACAAGAATTGCACTTGATGGCAAGTATTCTTGAAGATGCTGTGCCGGATATGGAAAAAGTTTGCGAAAACATGAATATAAATACGGTGCTGTCTAATATGATCACAAAAGATTATACCGATGAAAAGAAATGGCAGAAAGATAAGGGGAAATTGTGGGAGATTGATCGTTATATGCAGGATTATAAGCAGTCAATCTCGGATATAGTGATCTATGTCAGCAATGAAACCCTATGTTATGATCGGCCGTTTACTTATCTGGGGCCATCTGTCACACAACAGTCTTGGTATAGCGATGTATGTGATAGAAAAGGTGGATTGATCTGGTGTTATGGTGAAGACCGAGAAGGAAAGCAAAAGTGCATACAGGTCGCAAAACAGATCGTTAGTGCTGATGGGGAGCAGCTTGGCATATTGGCGGTGCAGATGAATATGGATCTGATCAATTCGGCAATTGCAGACCGGGAAGAAAATACGGTTCTTCTGTATAATGATGTAAATGTGTTGTATACGAACTATGAAGTTTCGGGAACAGAGGAGCTCGCGCTGGAAACATATTTGCGCAGTACGACAAGATGGACGGGAAATACGCGTTTTAGTGTTATCGGAAAAGACAGATTTGTTACGTATAAGAAAGTACATCCGCAAAATACGACCAATTACTACTCTCTTGTCAGTGTACAGGATTACTCCGGAATCACGGAGCAGATCAATCAGGTTACCTTTAATGCGTATTTGATCGTGGGAATTGGAATGCTAATCTCGTTTGCGATGATCATAGGATATTCGACCAGCTTTTCCAGCCGATTGAAAGAATTGCGTCATCAGATGCATTTGGTAGCAACCGGTCGTTATGATCGGGTAAAAATGGTGGGTGGAAACGACGAGATCGGGGAAATTTATGCCGAACTCGGAACGATGATGGACGATATCCAAGATCTGACAGAATCAATGGTAGAAGAAAAAGTGCAGAAAGAGAAAATGCATACACGGCAAAAGGAAGTTGAATTTAAAATGTTAGCTAGTCAGATTAACCCTCACTTCCTATACAATACATTAGAAACGATCAGAATGAAGGCGAGGGTTAATCATCAGCCGGAGATTGAAGATCTGGTCAAAATGCTTGCAAAGATCATGCGGCGGAATATACAAGTCAGTCATAAGCTGGTAAGTTTGCAATCGGAAATAGAACTGATTGATAATTATATGAAGATACAGGACTATCGCTTTGGGGATCGCATCCATTCTGAAATTATGGTAGATGATGACGTTGATATGACGCAGGAAGTGATGCCGCTCATCATTCAGCCGTTTGTGGAGAACGCTTTTATACATGGCTTGGAAAATAAACCGAAGGACGGAAGACTTGAGGTGAAAGTGTCTCAAGATGAAAAAGACATTATTATAGAAGTGATTGATAATGGAATTGGAATGAATTATTATCAATTGGGTGAATTGCGCCACTCATTGACACAAACAGATGGAAGCGGGGGGCATATTGGGATCAGCAATGTGAATCAGCGATTGATTATGCAGTATGGAAAAGAGTATGCGGTAAAGGTGGATAGCCGTTTGAATGAGGGGACGGTTGTGACAATACGGATCCCGAAGAATGCTTCGACAGCGATCGAGCAAAGTGATGAGCAGGAATTACCATAATAAATAGCGGTTATTGGCAAAAATCGCATCCAAAACAGGACAATTATTTGGTAAAAATATGAAAAAAATATACGTTGCAAGGAATTTTTCGGGTAAATATGTCTAATAATTATGGTTTTAATATCACTTCGTTCTGCTAAAATAAGCAAGTGAATAGTTTTGCAGGCAGCAAAACGAAAAGCAAACAAATATATTGATTAGGAGGAATAACAATGAGAAAATCAATTAGAAAAATCATTGCAATCGCTTCTGCGAGCGTAATGGCGTTGACATTTGCAGTAACATCTGCACCAAATGCAAGTGCAGGAACAATTAGCAAAGCAGCAAAGGAAGCAGCAAAGGCTGCATTCGATGCATCTGGTAAGACTACATATCATGCATACTTCGGTTTACAGCAGACAGAGTCTTGGATCTTCCGTGATGAATGGTATCAGGAAGAGAATGGTTTGAATGGTACAAATCTTCCAGACGGTGCTTATGAAGGTAAGTTGTATCATAGTGAAAACAATGCACTTACAGCAGTTCCGGGTGCAACAGTAACAGATGCTGAGATCAAAGGCAACGGTGTTTACACAGTTAGTGTAAAGGACTTGGGCGGCGTATTGACAAGTGCAGAGAGCAGCCAGCAGGCAAAAATGTCCATGCTGTATGTAAGTACAGATATTCCGATGTCTGCATACAAAGACGGCAAGATTCAGGTAACAGACTGGAAGCTTAAGATCGATAATACATCTGTAACACTTCAGGACGACATCTTCGTTCCAACAGAGTACACAGATGAGAGTGGATTGTTCCGTCTTGATCCATTTAACTCATATCAGAAGGATCAGGGTGCTTATCCTGGTTGCCCTAGCGTTAGAACACCTAATGATTCTGTAGAGATCACATTCAAGGTTAGCGGATTTGATGTTGATAACCCTGATGCAGTAGAAGCAACACCAACGCCTGCAGCAGACGCATCTTCTTCATCTTCTAGCAGCAGTAGCTCTTCTTCTATCAGTGGTGGAGCAGTAGCAGCTATCGTAGTAGTTGCAGTTGTAGTGATTGCAGGTATCGTAGTAGTTGTTAAGAGAAAGAAAGACTAATAAAACGCATATCCCATTTGGGAGAGTGATCGTGTGGAGAGGTGAGACAATATTGTCTCATCTCTCCCTTTCTGTTTGATGAATTGCACAAAAATTTGATGAATTGCACAAAAATTTATATATTTTTTGTTAAAAGTGTGAAAAAATCGTGTATTTTTTCTTGAAAGATTATGGTATTTTTTAACGAATTCTTTAGGTATAATTACATGATGAAGTAACTACGTTGGTGTGATTTTGAGCAATTCTGCACTAAAAAGCACTTAGCGCACGATAAATAATACGAGGAGGTTATTTATGAAAGACAAAGAAAACAAGAAAGGAGCTGCTTCAGGACTGTACATCTGTCAGAGAATCATTACAATTCTGTTGATCGTTGGTGCATTTTTCCCGACATTTAATCCAACTAGAGTTGCTAAGATGATCAGTTCAAATGTATCCCTGTTTACATCAGCAGTATCCTACAACAGTTTGACAAGTGAGTTCGCCAGAGCGTTCCGTATGAACTGGGTCAGTGAAAGCAGCTTTGCCGTTGTAATGATTGCATCTATTATATTGGTGATCGGTATCATTTTACTCGGCGTGGGAGCTTGTATGTCCCTCGGTAATCTGAGAATGCAGAAAACAGGTGCTCAGTTTACGTTGGGTGGCTCAGTCGCTGAGACACTTGGATTAGTTGTAACTGTAGTGAGTTATATGCTGGTAAATTCTTCTACAGATCCAACAAAGGCTAACAAGATCTTACCTCAGATCCCAACAGCATTTTATGGTTATGCAGTATTAACAGCTAGTATGCTTATTACAGCAATTGTTGTATTTATTTCTCTTCCTAGTGTTGACAAGGGTGAGAAGTACGAGATGGAATCAAAGTATAAGTTATTCCTTATGTTCCTTCCATTCATTGCATTAGCATTTGTATTCTGCTACCTGCCTTTGTATGGTTGGAGATATGCGTTCTTCGATTACAAATCAGGAGATACGCTTTCTATGAGTAACTTCGTAGGATTCAAGTGGTTTACATATTTGTTCCAGAACTCAGCTACGCGTACTGATATGATCAATACCATGAGAAATACATTGATCATGAGTTTCTTGGGAGTGGGTACCAGCTGGCTTCCTATGATCTTTGCAATCTTCCTTTGCGAGATGAAGAACTTGAGATTCCGTCGTTTTGTACAGACATTCACGACGATTCCTAACTTTATCAGCTGGGTACTTGTGTATGCGGTTGCATTGGCTATCTTCTCTACAGATGGTTTCATTAACACATTCTTGAAGGAGATTGGTGTTGTTGCACAGAACGCACAGGGTAAAGCGTGGTTGATGAGTTCTAAGCATACATGGCTTAAGATGTGGGCATGGGGAACATGGAAAGGTGTAGGTTGGAGTGCTATTATCTACATCGCAGGTATTTCCGGTATCGATCAGTCCTTATATGAGGCGGCAACAGTAGATGGTGCCGGTCGATTCCAAAAGATGCGTCACATTACTTTACCTGGTTTGCTTCCTACATTCTTCGTATTGCTGTTGATGGCAATCGCAGGCTGCTTGAGCAATGGTTTGGATCAGTACCTTGTATTCCGTAACCCGAACAACATGGATACGATCCGTGTATTGGATCTGTGGGTATACGACTTAGGTATTAATGGCGGTAGTATCCCGCTATCCACGGTAATTGGTATGGCAAAATCCATTGTCAGCGTAGCGTTGCTGTTTGGTGCTAATAGTGTATCTAAGGCATTGCGCGGCGAGAGTATTGTATAGGAGGTGAAATCGTATGGCTAAGACAGCACAGGAAAAGTTAGATGCTAAAAGAGAAAAAGAGTACAACAAGAAACATAAAAGAATGTACAGGAGATCTGTCGGAGACGTTGTCTTTGATGTACTCAACTATATATTCTTTACAGTGTTTACATTAACATGTATCTTCCCGTTCTATTACTTGTTTATCAATACGATTTCAAGTAATGATCTGGTTAAAAAGGGTATGATCAATTTCTACCCGAAGGGACTGAATATTGATAACTATTTGAAATTGCGTGAAGTTGGTGATCTGGGAAATGCGTTCTTGGTATCTGTCAGCAGAACGATTCTTGGTACTGCATTGATGGTCCTTGCTTCTGCATTCGTTGGTTACTTGGTAACAAAGCAGGAAATGTGGCATAGAAGTTTATGGTATCGTTTCCTCGTTATCACAATGTATTTTAACGCTGGTTTGATCCCAACATACTTGAACTTAGTTATGTTAGGTCTTACAAATAACTACTGGGTATACATCATCCCAGGAATTGTTGCTCCGTACAACATTATCCTCGTTAAGACGTATATAGAGTCTATACCGGGCGAGTTGGAAGAGAGTGCATTTATTGATGGTGCATCATATATGGTAGTATTTCGCAAGTTGATTTGGCCTTTGAGTAAGCCGATTCTTGCTACAATCGCAATCTTCGGTGCGGTAGGTCATTGGAATTCCTTCCAGGATTCCTTGATTTACATGCAGGGTAACGCTAAGTTGTTTACATTGCAGCATAGATTGTATACCTACTTGAACACATCAAGTAACTTGGGCTCGATCATGAACTCTACATCCGGTGCACAGACATCAGATGCAGCAGCTGCTGCATTGAATACCAAGGTTATCAAGTACACGGTAGCCATGGTATCTGTTATCCCTATCCTTTGCGTATATCCTTTCATGCAGAGATATTTCGAAAAAGGTATTATGCTTGGTGCTGTAAAGGGTTAATGTATATTGGTACACTGATGGTTTAGTGAACCAAATCGTAAAGTGAATGAGTTCGAATGGTGTAATGCCATTCGAACTTAAAAATAAGAAGAATTAAAACGCTTCAGAATGGAGGAAAATTATGAGAAAACTTTTTTCAAAGAAGTTACTTTCTGTACTGTTGGCTTCCAGTATGGTAATTGGTTCTGCATCTGCATTAACAGGTTGTGGAAGCAAAAAGAACGAAGTTATCAAATTGAACGTATACAGTCAGTTGGCAAACTTCTCCGGAAAGCAGATCGGTTGGTCTGCAGACATCCTTAAGAAGAAATTCAACGTAGAGTTGAATATCATTCCTGAGGGAGATGGCGTGTTTGAGACACGTATGACAAGTGGTAACTTAGGTGATATTGTTGTATGGGGTGCTGATAATGATAAGTATCCTTTGGCTGTAAAGAATAATTTATTATTCGGATGGGAAGATGACAATGTATTAGATGAGTACGGCCCATACATCAAGAAAAACATGCCGGATGCTCTTAAGAAAAACAAAGAGTTGACAAAGACAATCACAAATGGTGCCAGTGACAAGCTCTATGGTTTTGGTGCTAACGTGGCATTGAACAGTAAAGATCATGAGTCCTTCTTCTATACATGGGATACTCGTTGGGATCTTTACAAGAAACTTGGTTATCCAAAGATTAAAAATCTTCAGGATTACCACAAAATGCTGAAGAACATGCAGAAGCTTTGCCCATCTGATGATTCCGGTAATAAGGTATACGCTGTATCCTTATGGCCAGACTGGGATGATGCAATGGTAATGTATGTTAAGGCTATGGCTACTGCATATTATGGATACGATGAGTTGGCACTTGGATTATATGATCCAACCAATGGTAAGTATCATGATGCATTGGAAGAGAATGGTCCATATCTTGAGATGTTGAAGTGGTTCAACGATCTGTATCAGGATGGATTGATCGACCCTGACTCTATGACACAGACATATGATGAGATGATCGCTAAGGTTCAGAATGGTGGTACATTGTTCTCCATCTTCAACTACAGTGGATCTCTTGGTTACAACACAAAAGAGCATACATCTGCCGGCAAGCTTATGTACTGCATGAAACCAGAAGATGCTTCACCAATCGTTTATGGTATGAATACACAGGGTGGAGATAGAGTTTGGTCTATCGGTGCTAAGACTGAGTACCCTGAGAAATGTATGGGAATTATCAACTATCTCGCTACTCCAGAGGGTCGTATGACAATGGAATATGGTCCAAAGGGTTATACTTGGGATTATGATGATCAGAAACATGCATACTTGACAGATGTCGGAATGAAATGTCAGAAAGATAAGAATACCACAATGGGTGGCGGTTATAAGGGATCTTACCATGATGGCGAGTTGCAGATCAACAACGTAACATGGTCTCTCGATGCTTCTAACCCGGATTCTGACGGTGAGACATACAACAAAGAGAGCTGGGCAAGCTACAACGCTACTCCATCTAGCGATATCGAGAAAGATTGGCGTGATAAGACTGGTTGTACAACGATCAATGAGTACATGGAGAAAGGTAAATATACTGTAGCTCCTGGTACATCATTCTCCAAGGAGACTCAGGATACTACTCTTAAGACTACTTGGAATCAGGTTACAACTGAGATCAAGAACTCTTCTTGGAAAGCAATCTATGCTAAATCTGACAAAAAGTTTGACAGCGTTGTTGCAAGTATGAAGAAGAGCGCTAAGAAGTATGGTTATGATAAGTGCGTTGAGTGGTCACGTAACCAGGCTTCCAGAAGAAAAGCATTGGAAGATGCAATTACACGGTAAAATTTGAGTTCATATGAACTTGAGAATAATGGAACGGGCTGTTTGTTAATGCAAGCAGCCCATTCTGTATCTATGTATTAGATAAAAGTGTTAAGCGGCATTTTAACAGCTTAATCATAGAATGGAGATTAAATGCACATATAGTGTGCAGGAATGTGAAATAATATGAGTAAATTATTTAGTTTGGACAGCGGATTATATAAGTTTATGAGCCGTTTGTTTGATATGTTGAAGTTAAATGCGATGTGGATACTTTGTAGTATTCCGATTGTAACGATTGGAGCATCTACAACCGCAGCATTTACAATTACGCTGAAAATGGTGGATGAAGAGGAAGGTTATATTGCAGGACCATTTTTGAAAGAGTTTAAGGCAAATTTGTTTAAGGGAAGTGCGATCGGGCTTATTCAATTGTTTGCTATGTATGCCATTTATTTGGATTTTCAATTAGCACGTGTTAGTGAAAGGTATGGAACACTGTGCACCGTAGTCGGCGTGATCGCTATTGTAATGACCGTAATGCATTTTTTATATGCATATGCACTGTTAGCGAGATACGAAAATACGATCGTCAACACATTGCGTAATTCGTATTCAATTTGTGTAAAATATTTTTTGAAAACCTTGTTTTTGCTTGTGACATTGTTTGTAGAATATTTGGTGTTCTATCAATTACATTGGACATTATTGTTTTTTGGCATTATATTGGGACCGGCATGCCTTATATTGACGATCAGTGGTTTTGCCAGACAATTTTTCCGTAATATTGAGAGAGAAAATGATCTGCGTGAGGAAGAAAGTAAGCAGGAAAAGGCAAATGAGCGTCAGGGAATTTGGAAAGAGGCGTTTGAAGATCAAGAGGAAAGTGATCCTAAGTAATGAAAATAATGAATTGAGAATAGATGAGTCTGGCGTTAGATGAACGCCTTGTATAAAAGAGGACAGTTATACGGACAAGGAGAATTTGTTTGTATGGCTGGTTTCTTTAATTAATAGGAAA
>ERZ779895.3892-NODE-3892-length-10947-cov-23.112468_pt1 | contig 10947 bp, 12 predicted proteins | sample MGYA00511093_ERZ779895 | MGnify/ENA primary metagenome ERZ779895 (study PRJEB29588, sample SAMEA2142970) | human gut metagenome | biome: human gut; feature: human-associated habitat; material: faeces | place: Denmark | collected 2008/2010 ... | reverse complement strand
TGGTTTTATTTACTGCCAGGGCCGCTTAGGCACTGGAAAAATTAACGAACTATTGTTAGGTAATATATTCGTAAAAGAATTACAGGCGCTGGCTTCGGCTGGACGCTTTTCTTTTTGTTGTTTTGAGTTTAACAGAAATCATTAATTATGTCAATGAAATTACGCAATGTGCCGTTCAGCCCGCCGGACATGACGGAGGCTGAGGCCGCTGAAGTGAGGGAGGCTATTCTCTCGGGATGGATAACAACCGGGCCACGGACCAAAAAACTGGAGAAGGAGGTCACCGAGTTTGTCGGAGTAGAAAAGGCAGTCTGCCTGAATTCACAGACGGCTTGTGCTGAGATGGCGCTTCGTCTCCTTGGAATTGGAGAAGTGGATGAGGTGATTGTGCCGGCGTACACTTATACGGCAAGCGCGTCGGTAGTCACTCATGTCGGGGCGAAGCTGGTTTTTGTGGACGTGCAGAAAGATCGCCTGGAAATGGATTATGACGCTGTCGAAAATGCGATAAATGAGCGGACAAAGGCGATTATTCCGGTTGATCTTGGGGGAGTTCCGTGTGACTATGACAGGATCTTCGCGATTGTTGAGGGGAAGAAATCATTGTTTGTACCTAAGACGGATCTTCAAAGTAGGATTGGTCGCATAGCGGTCTGCTGCGATGCGGCTCACGCTTTCGGTGCTTCGAGAAAGGGGAGGATGGTTGGATCCATCGCTGATTTCAGTTCATTCTCTTTCCATGCGGTGAAGAATCTTACGACTGCTGAGGGTGGTGCCTTGACTTGGAATTTGCCATTTGGCGATGAGGTCGCTGAGAAGGTCTTGGACAAGAATCCAGAGAGCATATTCAGTGGCGTTCCTGAGATTGACGGTGAGACTTGGAATCAGAAACTCTATCGGATAGCTCAGCTGATGAGCCTTCATGGGCAGAACAAGGATGCGTTGGCGAAGACAAAACTCGGGGCTTGGGAATACGACATCATCGGGACTTGGTACAAGTGCAACATGACTGATGTTGTCGCAGCCATCGGTCTGGTTCAAATGGGGCGTTACAAGGGCATGCTTGAGCGTCGCCGTCATATGATCGAGCGTTACAATGAGGCGTTCAAGGATTTGAATGTGGCGGTTTTGCCTCACTACACGAATGATTATTCCTCATCCGGCCACCTGTACATTGTCCGTCTGCTTGGTAAGACGCGCGAGGAGACGAACCTTGTGATTGAGAAGATGGCGGAAAGGGGAATTGCCACCAACGTGCATTACAAGCCTCTTCCGATGATGACGGCTTACAAGAAACTTGGGTTTGACATCAAGGATTTCCCGAATGCGTTCCATCAGTTTGAGAATGAGATCACCCTCCCTTTGAACACAAAGATGACCGATGAGGATCTGGAGTATGTCATCGAGAACTTTGTGGAGATAGTGAAAAACAACTTCTAAGTTGATTAATAATTTGGACTCTATGAATATGAAAGTCAATTTGCGAATCTTACTTATTATAATTGGTGTTTTCCTTTTTTCTGGATGTGCAGAGATTCTCGTGGATCCTGCTGTACCGGTGGGTTTGCTTTCAAAAAGTAGAGATTATTTATTCTTTTGTTTGTCGATTATTGATTCATCAAAACCTCTGTATAATCAAGTCGCAGGAAGATATTATTATGCAATGTTTTCCATCGCTAAAATTTCGAGTATATGGAAACATAAACATTTCTCAGAAGAAATGGAAACGCATGAAGAGGTATGGAGGGTCGCTCCGAGTGAACCAAGGAAAGTTTTTGGCAAAGAACTGAAAGCGTTAAGAACAGATTGTGATTATATGCATGATTGTAATGATTCTTCAAGCGACAAGATAAAGATAGCATTAAAGCCCATTATTGCTGATGATGATGCATACAATAAACTCGTTGAAGATGTTCGCAAAAATCTTTTAAAATATTATGAGGTGGTGGAACCACATGATGATGAGTCTGAAAAACAATGCGTTGATATAATAACGGAAATATCAAACTGTCGCAAGAATATAATGAATCTCTTAAACAATGATATGTAGTTTCACTGACAATATCTTGTTTGCGTTAAAAGATATATGTGATTGAGTGTGAATTCTTGACTATTTTTGATTTAATCGTTATATTTGCCGTGAACTTTTAACGGAATTGTGATATGCTTCTTCGTTTTGTGGCAGAGAACATCTTTTCTTTCAAGGATGTGACGGAATTTAATACATTTCCGTCTAGTAAAAGCCATAGCCTTGTTCACCACAAGATAGATTGTTCACATACTACTGCTCTGAGGCTGGCGGCTGTTTATGGCGCAAACGGGGCTGGTAAAAGTAACCTGTTGTCGGCGATGAATTTGCTCCGCGAATTCGTGCTGTCTGGTTCTCTTGATTTTCATGGATTCAATGAAGGACTGGCGTTCCGCTTTGACCCTTCTTGCCTAGGGAAAGCATCTGGGATGGCCATTGAGTTCTGCCGGAATGACAAGGTTTTTTATTATCACATCGAATTTAAGGGACGGGAACTTGTTCTGGAGGAATTGTTGCTTAGTAAGAAAACTAAGGACATTCCCATTATTCAGCGTGAAGGAGGCAATATAAAACTAAACGGCGATTTTTTGACGAATGGAGTTAATGATGAGTTTTTGAATGCCCTTGATCGCCTTGTGCGTCCTGATATGCTCCTCTTTTCATTTTTAGGCCAATATTATCATTCTGAATCTGAACTTGTAGCGGAGGCCTATTCTTGGTTCGCCGATCGTTTTAGAGTCGTGCTTCCGGACACAATCTCTGGCCATGTGCCACATCTTTTTGATAAGTATGAGCCGTTCAGGCGTTTGGTTAATGAGACTATTCCGGAACTTAAGACGGGTATTTCCGCTTTGCGTGTCAGGAAAGTGGTTGTGACGGATGAAGTGATAAACGGCAACAAGGATCTTATCTCTGTGGTTAGTAACGCTCGCAATCACCCAGATGAGCCTCAAATTGTAGAAAGGAATAATGGCCTTGGGGTCTCAAATGTGATTTTTGAAGATGGACAGGTATGGCAGAAAACGCTTGTCTCGGTTCATGAAGACACTGGTGGGGACATTGTGGAAGTCCCTGTCTCGATTGAGTCAGACGGGACACGGCGTCTTATAGAGTATATGCCCCTTTTCTTTGCCTTGACACATGGCCATGGCGTTTTCGTTGTTGATGAGATTGAGCGTAGCGTCCATCCTATTATGGTTAAGAGTATCATTCAAAAGATATCCGACAGCAAGCAAGCGAAAGGCCAGCTAATATTCACAACTCACGAATCATGTCTTCTGGATCAGAGTATTTTTCGTCCGGACGAGATCTGGTTTGCTCAAAAAGATGCGGAGCAATCAACTAAGCTATATCCACTCAGTGATTTTAATATTCACAATACCGCTAACATAGAGAACGGCTATCTGGCCGGGCGCTATGGCGGAATCCCTTTCTTGTCAAATCTAAAGGATCTTCATTGGTAGCCATGATTACACGTGTCAGACAGTACGCCAAGAAAGAGCCGAGCCGGGATGCTCATAAATTGTATGTAATCTGCGAAGGTGCACATGATGAGCCTAAATACTTTGAGTTTTTCGAGGGACTGTCATCAAACCTTAATGTTATCACGATTCCTTCTGAGGCTGGCAAAACCGATCCTGTGCAATTGGAACGTAGGGCTATGGAAAAGTTTGACTTTGAGTGTGGTTGCTTTTCTTTGGATTATTCACAAGGGGACAGAATTTGGTTTGCCATTGACACTGATGCTTGGGCATTGGAAGGTAAAATCGCGGTTCTTCGTGATTTTTGCAAGAAAATGAATGACGACATTTTCACTCGGTTTACCGAGATCAAGCCGTATTGTGTTTGGAATGTCGCTCAGAGTAATCCCTGCTTTGAAATTTGGCTGTATTATCATTTCTATCGCAGTGCACCTGCTATAAAAGAAGTGGATGAATTCGCATCTTTTAAGCAGTTTGTTGATAGTAAGATAAATGGTGGATTTAAGTATGAGTCGGATCCTGTGAGGTTAAAAGATGCCATAGCTAATGCGGAGGCCAATTTCGGCCATGGCGACAATGAAGCGATTGCGTTGTTTTCTACTGAACTCATGTTTCTCGGAAAGGAAATTAATAACTTTGTGTCTGTGGAACTGGCAAAGTTGTATAATAAGATGGGATAGTAGTTGTCTTCTCTACATGTTTCTAAGAACCACTTTAGGCACTTGGAAATATCTTTGAGAAAGATTATCTCTGTGAAAGATATTTGTAACTCTATGTCATTCACGATGTTTATCTACCAATAATAAGTCCTCACCTTCCGTTTGTGAAGAAAGCGCAGGCCGTTCATGTGGTCCTGTTCGCCAAAGTGCTGCCTAAGAATGCTGAGGCGGCAAGAGTATTCCTTCCGGAAGATGTCTTGAAATAACATTATCCGGGTGCGTGGCTGTCGTTTTTGAGCCCGTAAGTTGATCTTTTGATAGGTCTGTGTGCGGAGGAGGCTAATTCGCACCAGGGTCTTATGTGTGTTAGTCAGGGTCTTGCCGAATGTGATCTCTTTGTATGTGATTGTGCGGCTTATATTCTTGGACACGAAGAGCAAATATTCAATCTAAAATATTCACTAATAAATGAAAACCGCCCTAATCACCGGCATCACGGGCCAGGATGGCTCGTATCTTGCCGAGCTGCTGCTGTCGAAGGGGTATGACGTTCACGGGACGATCCGCCGGTCATCGGTGGACTACCGTGAGAGGATCGCGCACCTTGAGGGGCAGCCTAATTTCCATCTCCATTACGCCGATCTGGGGGACTCGATGAGTCTGATCCAGGTGATGAACCGCGTGCGACCGGACGAGGTGTACAACCTCGCGGCGCAGAGCCACGTCCAGGTGTCGTTCGACTCTCCGGAGTTCACGGCCGACGTTGACGCGACCGGGGTGCTGCGCATCCTTGAGGCTATCCGCCAGACGGGACTCGCCGAGACGTGCCGCATGTATCAGGCCTCCACGTCAGAACTCTATGGAAAGGTTGAGGAGGTGCCTCAGAACGAGAACACCCCGTTCCATCCCTACAGTCCGTATGCCGTCGCCAAGCAGTACGGTTACTGGATCGTCCGGGAGTACCGCGACGCCTACAACATGTTCTGCTGCAACGGCATCCTGTTCAACCACGAGAGCGAGCGGCGCGGCGAGACGTTCGTCACGAGGAAGATCACCCTCGCGGCCGCGCGGATCCGTCAGGGGAAGCAGGAGAAACTGTACCTCGGCAACCTCTCGTCGCTGCGCGACTGGGGGTACGCCAAGGATTATGTGGAGTGCATGTGGCTCATCCTTCAGAACGAGAGGCCGGATGACTATGTGATAGCGACCGGCGTCCAGCACAGCGTGCGGGAGTTCTGCCAGCTGGCGTTCCGCGAGGCTGGAATTGAGCTTGAGTTCGTAGGCGAGGGTGCGGAAGAGAAGGGAATAGACAAGGCGACCGGCCGTGTGCTTGTCGAGGTGTCCCCGGACTTCTACCGCCCGACGGATGTGGTCAACCTGTGGGGTGACCCGACCAAGGCTAAGGCCACGCTCGGATGGAATCCGACCAGGACATCCTTCGAGGAACTGGTCCGCATCATGGTGGAGCATGACATGCGCAAGGTCGCCGCTGACGGTGCGGCGGAGGACGTGCGCAAGATGAATCTTGTCGAATATCTTGAAAAAGGCATTGTGAAATGATGGAGAAGAACGCGAGAATCTATGTGGCCGGCCATCGCGGGATGGTTGGCTCCGCTATAGTCAGGGAGCTGCGCCGGCAGGGTTACGACAACCTTGTCCTGCGGACGCACAAGGAGCTGGACCTCTGCGACCAGCGCGCCGTCGAGGCGTTCTTCGAGGCGGAGATGCCTGAATATGTCTTCCTCGCCGCCGCCAAGGTGGGCGGGATAGTCGCCAATGAGGAGGCTCTGGCCGACTTCTTGTACATGAATATGACTCTGGAGATGAACGTCATCCACTCGGCGTGGAGGAACGGCTGCCGTAAGCTGGAGTTCCTCGGGTCGTCGTGCATCTATCCTCGCATGGCGCCGCAGCCGATGAAGGAGTCCTGCCTCCTGACGGGACCGCTGGAGAAGACGAACGAAGCCTACGCCCTCGCCAAGATCTCCGGCCTTAAGTACTGCGAGTTCCTGAACCGCCAGTACGGCACTGACTACATCTCGGTGATGCCGACGAACCTTTACGGCCCGAACGACAACTACCATCCGACCCACTCCCACGTGCTTCCGGCTCTTATCCGGCGTTTTCACGAGGCGAAGGTGTCCGGCGCTCCGTCGGTGACCTGCTGGGGCGACGGCTCGCCATTGAGGGAGTTCCTCTACGTGGACGACCTCGCCAACCTCTGCGTGTTCCTGATGAATGGATATTCCGGGAACGAGACCGTCAACGCCGGTACGGGGAAGGAGATCACCATCAAGGAACTGACGCGTCTCGTCGCCAAGGTGGTCGGCTACGAGGGCGAGATTCTTTGGGACGCATCCAAGCCGAACGGTACCCCGCGCAAGCTTCTCGACGTCTCCAAAGCCACGGCCTTGGGCTGGACCTACAGGACGGAACTGGAGGACGGAATCCGTCTCGCCTACGACGACTTCCTCCACAACCCGGTGAGGGCGGAGAGGTAGATATTCCAAGATAATAATAATGGCTGGCGGTCACTTTTCGTTGTGGGCCGTCTCCCGAAATATAGTATATGCCAAACAAGAAAGTATTCGTTTCCGGCTGCTATGACCTCCTGCACAGCGGCCATGTTGAGTTTTTCAAGGAGGCTTCGTCCTACGGCGACCTCTATGTCGGCATCGGTTCCGACGCCACGATCCTTGACTACAAGCATCACAAGACCGTGTACAGCGAGCGGGAGCGGCTGTTCATGGTGAAGTCGATCCGCTACGTCAAGGATGCGTTCATCAACCGTGGCCACGGCATCATGGACTTCATCCCTACCGTTGAGGAACTGAGGCCGGACATATTCGTTGTCAACGAGGACGGTTCGAACGAGGACAAACGCCGCTTCTGTGCGGAGAGGGGCATTGAATATGTTGTTCTCCAGCGCCGCCCGTCCGAGGGTCTGGCCGCCCGTTCCAGCACCGATCTGAAGAAGTCGGAGTCTTCGATCCCGACAAGACTCGACCTCGCCGGGACGTGGATTGACCAGCCGTATGTGTCGTGCCTTGCTCCTGGGTGGGCGGTGACCGTGTCTCTTGAGCCGACTTTTGAGGTGAGGGAGCGCTGCGGCCTCTCCACCTCCACCCGCAACGCCATCCGCAAGATCTGGCCGTACCAGCTCCCGAACATGGATCCGGAGATGCTGGCGAAGCTGGTGTTCTGTTTCGAGAACGACCCGGAGCGTTCGGACGGGGTGATCTCCGGTGCCCAGGACGCCATAGGAATATGCGTTCCCGGCCTTGCCCGTCACTATTACGACCAGCGTTTCTGGCCGGTCAAGATCGAGACGTGTTCTGACGAGAGGGTTCTCTCATGGCTTGAGGAGCACCTCTGCCTGATTCCGATGTTCCCTCGCCGTCCGGGCTGCTCGGTGGTTGAGGGGAAGGACATCACCCTTCCGAAAGTCCAGGCCTTGGCAAAGGCCGCGGATGACTGCTGGCACGCCATTCTTGACATGGACATTGACCGCTTCGCCGCCGCCTACCGGGCGTCGTTCGAGGCTCAGGTCGCCATGTTTCCGGGAATGGTCAACCCGACATCATGCGGAGGAGGCGTCCCCGATGGCTCGTCCTCACATATTCAAAAAGACGCCGCCTGGATTGCCGACGGACTTTCAGGACAACCATCCGAGAAGTCTTCCTGTGTGACATCCGAGAAGTCTTCCGACGTGCATTCCTGCGTGCATTCCGAGGGGGCTTTTCTTCCGACAGTACAGGAATATATTGACAAATATTCCCGGATGCCGGGTGTCCTCGCCTGGAAGATGCCTGGTGCCGGCGGTGGCGGCTACCTCGTCCTCGTCTGCACCTCTCGCCACACCTTCCCGGACGGAGCCATCGAGATCACCGTCAGGCGCGGGGGAATGTGACTTGTCGCGCGCACGCTCACGGCTTCCGCTTCCTGATATTCATTGACCAAAGCCCTCGTGTCTCCTTTCCCGTGAGCGAGAAGCCCTTATTTGCTCACAGAAGCCTCATATTCAATATATCTCGTGCGCGGAAAGATGCAATGCGCGCACGGCTCACAATAAAACCACAAGCAAAATGAAAAGATATTGCCAAACCCTCGACCTTGTCGGTGATGACCGGATGATTGAGAACTATATAGACGCCCACCGCCATGTCTGGCCCGAGATTCAGGAGGGTATCCGCTCAGTCGGCATCCTTGACATGCAGATCTACCGCCTTGAACGCCGGGTCTTCATGATCATGGACACCACAGATGACTTCGACTTCGTCAAGGACAACGCCCGTCTCGCCACCCTGCCCCGCCAGGCAGAGTGGGAAGCCTACGTCGCCCGCTTCCAGGGCTGCGACCCCTCCATGACCTCCACCCAGAAGTGGCACCTCATGGAGAAGATCTTCCAGCTGGATCCTTCGGCAACCACGTCTGAAGGGCAGCGACCGGCAGAAGGATAAGTCTGGCCAAATGAATATGCTCCCTCGTGCGCAGGATGGCCGGTTTCGCTCACGGGAGGCTTTCGATGGCCACAAGTCAATAGTTTCTTAACATTTTTCCACATCACGAGTTTCCTTTCCGGACTCATGAGTTTGGAAGCATTCATATTCATTTGTATTTCTGGTTATTTGCAGATGTATGAATGCTTTTTTTTATTCCCTTAATTCGGGAAAATGCATTATATTTGTATGTCTTGTTCCTGCGGGTCCTGTTGTTGAACATATCGTTCAATTCATCTAGCTTGCTGTTGAGCTCATCATAGGAGAAGAATGTGTCACGACAGATACGGCTGTAGAAGTACCTGTATGTCTGGTTGACAAGGCTTTCGGCTGGACCTTTGTCCCGTGGCTTGATAGGGTGGACGATTCATGAAGAAGTATTATCATCTGCACGAGGAATACCTTGCGACGTTAAAAAGCGAAATTATGATGGAAATTGACAAGAAGTTTATCACGAAGTTGCTCTCCGAGGCTGCGGAAAATCCACGGCTTCGTCAGAACTATGACCTGCGCACGTCATCCGACGACAACAGCCAGCGTATGCTCAATGCTCTTCTTCCCGGCACAGTGGTTCCTATCCATCGGCACCCGAACAGCACAGAGAATGTCCTGCTGCTTCATGGAAAATTGGTCGAGGTGCTTTACGAGGAAGAGAGACCTGGAGATGGCATTGAACAGAAGCCGTACAAAGCAATTGGGCGTCGCCTCCATGAAACGGTACGCATTGTCATGGACCCGTCCTCCGGCAGTTACGGCTGCGTTGTCCCCGCCGGCACCTGGCACACGGTCGAAGTCCTGGAGCCGTCCGTCATCTATGAAGCCAAGGACGGGAAGTACGGCGAAGACGGGAGCGAGACGGTGTGAGTTTTTTGGGGTGGACGCGGAAATTGTTCCGGCGTATACTTATACTGCGTCGGCATCTGTCGTCGCTCATGTCGGTGCTACCATTGTCCTGGTGGATTCTCAGAAGGAGAATGTCGAGATGGATTACGATAAACTGGCTGATGCTATCACGGAACGCACAAAAGTCATTGTCCCTGTGGATATTGCGGGTATCTGCGCTGATGTGGATAAGGTTCGTTAGATAGTGAACCGTCCTGAAATTCTGGCAAAATTCCATCCTGCAAATGATATTCAGAAGCTTCTGGGCCGTATCGCCATTTCCAATGACTGCGCTCATTCATTTGGAGCTTCGCGTCATGGCAAGATGGCTGGCGAGATTGCTGATTTTTCTTCGTTCTCTTTCCATGCGGTGAAGAATTTCACTACTGCCGAAGGCGGCGCATTGACATGGAATCTGCCATTCGGAAACGGGAAGGTGGAGCACCAGCAGGTGTATTGCGGAAGTCCTGTACCTTTCATTGAGGGTGAGACCTGGAACGAGTTTATCTACCGTCTCTCCCAGTTGTTCTCGCTTCATGGTCAGAACAAGGATGCGCTCGCAAAAACGAAGCTATGTGCATGGGAGTACGATATCATTGGCCCATGGTACAAATGCAACATGACCGACATCATGGCGGCTCTCGGTCTCGTCCAGTTCGAGCGTTATCCGTCAATGCTGGAGAAGCGTCACGAGATGGTTTCATTGTACAATGCCGGAATCGATTCTCTGAACGCTAGCCTCAATGCAGACCACCAGGTCAAGTATCTGAATCACAGGGCTCCAGATCATTGTTCTTCGCATCATCTTTACCTGGTCCGTCTTCAGGGCCGCACCCGCGAAGAGGCCAACAAAGTTATCGAGCAGATGGCCGAGCGCGGCATCGCAACCAATGTCCACTACAAGCCTCTCCCGATGATGACCGCCTACAAGGCTCACGGCTTCGACATCGCCGATTTCCCGAACGCCTATCACCTATTCGAAAATGAAATCACGCTTCCTCTGAATACCAAAATGTCAATGGAAGACGCCGAGTACGTGATAGAGAATTTCGTGGAGATTGTTCGTGGACTGTAGGGGAGAGAGATGAATTAGTCGCTCGAATTTTGGAGTAATCTGTGGGATTATACAGGATTCGGGCGACTTATGGTATTTGGGGACTGTCGTGAAATGCTCAAATAGTTTTTGGTTTTTCTAACGAATTGATTGATAAAGTGATAGTAATTTCGTAACTTTGAAAAAGGGAAAAGAATTCCCCCAACCACCGACTAAAGTGAAAAATTGGGGGAATCGCAAAATTAATCTGCATGTTATAAGTACCAATAGTTCGTTAATTTTTCCATGGCCTAAGCGGCCCTGGCAGTAAATAAAACCAGTTCTTTGAAAAGTTTGTCAATAA
>ERZ779895.3883-NODE-3883-length-10965-cov-2.714115_pt1 | contig 10965 bp, 8 predicted proteins | sample MGYA00511093_ERZ779895 | MGnify/ENA primary metagenome ERZ779895 (study PRJEB29588, sample SAMEA2142970) | human gut metagenome | biome: human gut; feature: human-associated habitat; material: faeces | place: Denmark | collected 2008/2010 ... | reverse complement strand
GAAACGGTCGTCGTTGTTGAATTTGTCGGCAGCGCTCCAATCGGCGGAAAACGGGGGATTGGCGACCACCGCATCGAACTGTCGGTCGCCGAACTCGTCGGCTTCGAGCGTGTCGCCGTTACGGATGTCAAAATCGTTGTATTTGATGCCATGCAGCAACATGTTCATTCGGCAGAGGTTGAAGGTGGTCGGGTTTTTCTCTTGGCCGAAGATTTCGTCGGCTTTGCCGCTCCGGGCCGTGCGAAGCAGTAGTGAACCGCTGCCGCAGGTTGGATCGAATACGGTTTTCAGACGTTGTTTGCCCGTGATGACGATTTCGGCAAGAATCTGACTGACTTCCTGCGGTGTGTAGAACTCTCCTGCTTTTTTGCCGGCTCCGGCTGCGAATTGTCCGATCATGTATTCGTAGGCATCCCCGAGGATATCAATATCCTGCGCCTCTTTCAATCCGAAGTCGATACCATTCAAAGCAACGAGCACGTCGCTGATCAGTTTATTTTTATCATCGGCTGTCTTGCCCAGTTTGGGCGATGCAAGGTCGATGTCCGAAAACAGGCCGCCGAAATCATCTTCGCTTTCTTGTCCGATTGTGCTGTCTTCGATCTTTTTAAGTGAACGTTCGAGCGAGGGCAGTATGTTCTCTTTGCGGTCGATCATCGCAATAATGGTGGAGTAGAGGTATTCCGGTTCGACGAAATACCCTAAATCCTGCACACACGCTTCTTTCAGATCGGCTTTCAAATCTTCGTCGGTTCCAGCCCAGGCTTCACGGAATGTCAGATCATCCTCTTTGAGTTCTTCATTGGCATAAAGCTCGATCTTCTCCGAAAGGTATTTGTAGAAGATGAATCCCAATGTAAAATACATGAAATCGCTGGCCGACATATTGCCGCGCAGGGTGTTGGCAACCGTCCAAAGTTGGCTGCGGAGCTTTTGTTGTAATTCTTCGCTCATAATGGCTTATTCTTCATTTTCAATTTTAGGGTTGCAATGCTCGGCCGCCTTGCGCAGATCGTCCAAGGTTTTTCCATTGTAGGAAAAATATTTGGCTCCTTGGTATGCGCCTGATGTGTTGCGCCTCTCCTCCGGCATGAAGGTTCCGACAAATGGCGATAATTTATAAATGCGTCCTTCGTATTCGATGGAATCATCGCTGGCAACTTTCACATGAATATTTGTCGGAGAAAATGTAATGTATTCCCCGATTTTGATTCCGACCATGCTGAATTTGAAACGTCCTCGTTTTACGGTATGTTTACTCGATTCGTTCGAAGGCAGACCGCTCCCTATTATTGGTAGATTTCCCTCATATCGGGTGATGATTGCATCGTCTATTGTTTGGGCAATATCCTTGAATATGTCTAATGCGACTTGGGGCGCGACATTGAAAAATTCTCGATTCTGCCGGATTCTCAGGTCGGTTAATCGATCAATGGTCTTATGAACCAATTTCTCGACTTCATTGAACTTGGTTGTCTGCATTGTTGCAAAGATCTCAAAGGGTAGGGGAACAGCCGTGTTGTCCAGTTCTTTCGATCGGACGTCGACGGCGCGTGCGCTCTTTCCGATTTTCACCCAATCCTCCCGAAAACTCGGATTTGTGAGAATGTATACAAAACCAGGATATGTTTTTTCCATCGCTAATAATTTTTATTCCCAGTTGAATGTTTCGATGATTGTGCGGAGTTTACCCATAACGCGTTTGAGGATATTCCGGCGCTCTTTCAGGCCGACTTTTTTCTCTTTGATTGCATTCTGTATGATCTCCGGTTTCTCCCGTTGCAGGTAATCGTATTGTGCGAGATAATCCCGAAGGGCGTCTTGTGGAAGCCCCTCCTCTTCGGCGAGCCGGTCGATTGCTGCATTGCGGGCGGTGGATACGTAGTTTGTTAACCGGGTCTCCAGATCGATTGAACCGTCAGCCTTGGCGCGGGCAAATCCGGTTTTGTCATCGTCGACATTGTGGCGGATAAATCCGTCGATCAGCATCGCCTTGTTGCGCATGGCTGCATCTTTGATCATCGTGTCGATGATGTGCTGGCGCTTTTCGTTATAGTCTTCGCTTTCGGGATTCAGGTCTTCGATCAGTGCGAGGATATAGGCGACGTTGATTACATCGCTATGTAACAACTCCAGACAGAAATCGATATCGTCAATCCCGTCAATTTCCGGTTGCGGAGTGTCTTTTTTGGCTGAAGGGCCTTTGTCTTCTCCCGTATGGCCGATAGCGATGTCGAGGTATTTGGACCGGAAGTCCATATACTCCTGTTCCGACATGAGGAGATAGGGATCGTCCTCTTCGTACTCCTCATAAATCTGCGCTTCGATTTTGCCTCGAATAATCTCCCGAAACGCCAATACGAATTCCCGTTTCTCCGGTTCGCTTTTCAGGGCGTCGATATACGTGACATTGGGATATTTCTCCAAAAAGGAGATCATTTTCAGATTGAGCTCTTTGCGCACTTTCTCGAACGGAGGGCGGATGATGGACTCATTCGGCTCGTTGTTGCTGAATAATTTGATAGCAGCATCTACGTTTGCTTTCAGATCGCGGAAACAAAAAATTTTACCGAATTTCTTTTTTTCACCCAGTATTCGGTTTGTGCGGCTGAAGGCCTGTAACAGGCCGTGATACTCCAAGTTCTTGTCCACATAAAGCGTGTTGAGTTTCTTGGCGTCGAAACCTGTGAGGAACATCCCGACGACAAGCAGGAGGTCGAGCGGTTCCATCTCTTTCCGGCGCTTCTTCATCCGTTCGTTCACATCGTCGTAATATGCCCCGAAATTGTCGGTCGAGAACCCGGTGCCGAACATGCGGTTGTAATCGTCAATAATGGTTTGCAACTCGTCGGCATCGACCTTTGTCGAGGCAAATCCTTTGTTCATCCCCGTTTGCTCGTCGTCCTGGTTGGCGTTGGCTGCATAGGTGAAGATCGCACCGATTTTGATTTTGGGATTCAGTTCCTTGAATATCTTGTAGTAACCCAACAGCATCGGCACGGATTGAATGGCGAACAGTGCATTGTACTCGCCGTCGAAAGTCGATTTGTTGTAGTTGTTGAGAATGAATTGCGCAATTTCGCGCATCCGTTTTTCATTTTCATAATCAGTAGTCGTATTGCCTGTATAATATTCGACCAGAAAGCCCAATACATTTTCATCGGCAATAGCATCCTTGATTAGGTATTTGTGCAGGCACTCGCCGAATACCTCAGCGGTTGTATGCTCCTGTTTGGCGTTTTTAGCAAAAATCGGTGTGCCGGTGAATCCGAAGATTTGTAGGTGTGAGAAAAACCGGACGATATTCTTATGGCACTCGCCGAAGTGGCTGCGGTGGCATTCGTCGAAGATCATCACGACCTTCTTATTGCGAATCTCTTGCAAGTGCTTATTGTAGTAGTCCTTCGTCACGGCGCAATTCAATTTCTGAATTGTTGTGATGATGATTTTGGAATCTCCGCTCAAACGTTTGATCAATTCGTAGGTATTGTCCGTTCCATCGACTGCTCCCGGTTCGAATGCCTCGTATTCGCTTTGTGTCTGTGTATCCAGATCATGCCTGTCGACAACGAACAACACTTTGTCTACACCGTCGATGTCCGATACGAGCTGCGCCGCCTTGAACGACGTGAGGGTTTTGCCGGCGCCTGTCGTATGCCACACGTAACCGTTTTTATTGGTGTTTTCAACCCGATTGATAATTTCCTCGACGGCATAGTATTGATAGGGGCGCAGTACCATCAAACATCGTTCGCCTTCGTGCAGCACGATGTATTTGCTGATAATCTTCCCCAAGGTGCATTTGTCGAAGAAGAAATTGGCGAACATATTCAGGTCATTGAATGGCCGATTGCTCTTGTCCGTCCAGTTGAATGTGAATTTATAGCCGCCGTTTGGGTTATTGGCGAAATAACGGGTATTTACACCGTTGGAAATCACGAAAATCTGGATATAGTCGAATAGTCCGTGAAACGAGGTCTTGTGGTATCGCTGCACTTGGTTGTAGGCCTGTTTCAATTCGACTCCGCGCTTTTTCAGTTCGATCTGTACCAGCGGCAATCCATTCACAAGAATCGTTACATCATAGCGGCATTTTTTTCGTCCCTCGATCGTTATTTGATTCGACACCTGAAATTCGTTCTGACACCATTTGCGTTGGTTGAGAAATTCGACCCAGATACGTTGCCCGTCTTCGGTTTCCAGCGGATAAAGATCGCGCAATTTTTTAGCCTTTTCAAACCGTGTCCCGCCTTCGAGGTAGATGAGAATTTGCTCGAATTCTTTGTCGGTAAATTGCGCCCGTCCGATCAGTGCGAGAGCCTTTTGATTGTGCTTTTCCAGCTGGACTTTGAAGTTCGCTTTCAGATTCTCTTCTTCTTTGATAAAAACACGCTCGTAGCTATTGTCCATCAATGTTTTTATCAAGCCGTTCTCTAATGCGGCCTCGCTTTGGGTTGCCATGGTAGTCGGGTTGTTCAAATATAATATACAAAGATAGGAATTTTATCCTTAATGGATGAGCTTGCAACTCTTTCTGATCGTATAAAAGTTTGCTGCCAGAGAGCATCCATAGAGAAAGTGCCTTGAGGCAAATGCAATATACAACATTTTCAACATTTCGGTTCCGCTATCCGCTCTATTCCGCTTTGGCTTTTTCAAAACGGTCGTCTGTTATTTTTCTTCTCATGGAGATAATTCAGTTCATCACTGTAAATGCCGATCACGAACTGCAGCATATTGTCGACAAGGGCTGTCAGTCTTGTGCGCTCATTCCCCAGCAGATGGAGTATTTTCGAAATTTTGTGCTTGGTTTCGAGGCTGACATATATGGCAGCCCGTTCATCGGAACACTTTACGGGACGGAAAAACGTCTGCTCGAAATTGGGCAGCAAAATCTTTTTTCGCTGGAATCCTGATCTGTCAGGAGTTGTTCCGGAATCGGCCGGTATTGTCCCGGCTGCCGGAGCCGGCGGTTCGGCTTTTGAGTCAACGGTTTTATTGCGTATTGTCGGTTCAGCATCATCCTGTTTCGGATCATTTTGTGCGACATCCATAGCCGGCAACTCCTGTCCACGGAGCATCTCCCGGAATGTGTTTTCGTCCACTTCAACCCCTTTGCTGGAGGAATGTTTGAATGTGTTTTTGTCTTTTTGAACGGATTTTCCCATTATGATATGTGCTAAATATTGGATGATTAATCGACAACTGTATTTAAACTGTTATTGGTTTCATGTTTTATTTCAAACAAAGCGTCATTAATATTTTTGTCCAATTCATATTGGCTCTATGAATAAAATAATGAAATAACTATTGTTACTGCAATATACTATCTGTAATCCGGCTTTAATTCCGGTGTCCGTCCCAGTCCGCTCCAGTCCGTTTGGCGGGCTTTTTTTTGGCTCTGAATGATTGTAATATTGCAATCGGAACCGACCCGGCCTCAGGACCCGTCATGGAGAACTTCTGAAACTTTCGGCAGCAATGCTCCGGCGCGGCTTTTTCCCATCGCCAGATGGGAGCGAGGTGTACCTTTGTCCGACAAACTGCGTTTTGTCCGACAAAGGTCCTCGCTCTGCGAGGCCGGGGCCGCTCCCAAGTCGCGACCCTTTTTCAAGCTATATATGGATACCAACCGAAAACAGACAGACAAGACCGACAAGAAGCCCCGAACGCCGAGTTATAAATACTCGTTTCGACTTAACGAGGAGCAAAACATCCGCTTCAATGAGCTGCTCTGCAAAACCGGATTGGAGCATAACCGGAGCCGTTTTATCGTCAAACGACTCTTTAGCGAGGAATTCATAATCATCAAACGCGATCCTTCGAAGACGCAGTTCGTCGCCCGGCTGAATGACTTTTATTTCCAGTTTCAGAAACTTGCGAACAACTACAACCAGATTGTAAAGGCTGTCAATGCCCACTTCTCCAACGTCGCGATCCCGCATCAGATCGCCATGCTGGAACAACGAACCCGCGAATTGAAAGCCCTTAGTATTGAGATTCTGAACCTTGCCAAACAAGCTAAGGAATGGTTGCGAATATAAGGTCGGGCTCCTCGCCCGGCGGAGCCTTGCGCTATAACAAGGAGAAAGTGGATAAGGATGAAGCCGAAGTGCTTTTCTGGCAGAAGATGTTGGAACCGTTCGACAAGCACGGGCGAATGGATGTCGACACTTGCATGGATAGCTTTTGGCCGTACCTCGAAGCCAACCGCCGGACTACGAACACGGTCTTCCACGCCTCGCTGAACCCCTCGCCGGAAGACAGGCTGACCGACGATCAGCTCCGGGACATCGCGCAGGAATACATGGAACGTATGGGTTACGACAACCAGCCCTATATCGTCTTCAAGCATAAGGACATTGACCGGCTGCATCTCCACATCGTATCGTTGCGCGTCGATGAGAAAGGCCGTAAACTGCCGCACGATTTCGAAGCCCGTCGTTCTGCGGAAATTACCCGCGATTTGGAACATAAGTATAACCTCCATCCGGCGGTCAAAGGTCAGGAACAGAGGGATATTCCCGATCTTCGGAAAGTAAACTATAAGGCGGGAAACGTCAAACAACAGATCTCATCCGTCGTCAGGTCGTGCCTGCGGAATTACAACTGCTCGTCCTACGGCGAGTTTCGCACGCTGCTGGAACTGTTTAACGTCTCGGTCGAGGAACGCACGGGAACGATCGAAGGCAGAAATTATGCGGGTATTGTCTACGGTGCCTTGACCGACGACGGTTATGGAACAGGCACGCCCTTCAAGTCGAGTAAAATAGGGAAAGACGTAGGTTATAAAGCCCTGCAAACGTGGTATGCAAAATCAAAGGAAAGATTGAAAGAACCGGGAGCGCTCGACCATTTGCGCCATACGGTCAAAGACGCCATGAGTCCGCACAATACACGGGACGAGTTCCGGCAACAGCTCAAAGCGGAAGGTATCGACACTGTTTTCCGTATCAATCCCGCAGGGAGAATCTACGGCGTAACGTTTATCGACCACACCAATGGCATTGTCGCCAACGGTTCGGTGCTGGGAAAAGAATTCTCGGCCCGTGTTTTCAACGAGCTGTTCACGACCTCCCGAAAAGAAACACTGCATACCGCAGAACAGCACGCGGAACAGAAACACGAACAACGAAGCCGCACGGCAAATCCTGTCTCAGGAGTTGTCGACACGTTGTTGGACTTGGCCGATGCGCGAACTTTCGAGGAGCAGCAAAGAATCCTGCGACGGCGGCGGAAGCGTCGGCTATGACGGGATACTGTTTTTTTTGCATGGAGGATGCACGCTGTTAACCGTGTGTCCTCCATGTTTTTTCATGTTTTCGAATAAGCGGAGGTGTTTATGTCCCGGAGCATGGACTGACATGCCTGCGGAGAGGTGCCCGATTCCGAATATCCGGCCTGAGTGATTGTTCGCTGTTCGTCTTCGGCTTGGTGTTTGTATAATTTATTGAATACTAATGGCATGTCGTTGCCGCGATTTGTCCGCTGTCCGGGCGGCCGAATCCTCATTTACGGTATTTTTGCGGCCGTATTGAAAAAAGAATGGAGTATATGACAAGCGTAAAATTGAAACTGAACAAAGATCGTGTGCGATGCGACGGAACCTATCCGCTGGTGTTTCAGCTGATCCACCGAAGGCAGAAAAAGCTTATTTACAGCCCGTTCAAGCTTTATGAGGATGAGTTCGACGAACAGCACGGCAAAGTGCGTTTCGTGTCCGAGGAACGACGGCAGGAGCGTGACGTGCGGCGTATGAACCGCGAAATCAGACAGCAGTGGAAAAATATCGGCCGGCATATCGAGACCTTGGAACAGCGCCGCGAGACTTACAGCGTTGCGGATGTGGTGTTCCGCTACAAGGTCGAGCACGACAGTCTGAGCCTGTTGCATTATATGGACCTGCAGATCGCCTACCGGGAGCGTCTGTCCCGATTCGGCTCGGTCGCGGCCTTGCGCAACACACGGTCGTCCGTCTCGTCGTTCATCGGCCTGAGAATAGTGGGCCTTTCGGATGTGAACGGCGCTTTCATCCGTGATTACGAGGAGTGGCTGCTGCGCCGGGGCGTGTGCTATAATACCGTCTGTTATTATATGCGCAATCTGCGCTCGGTCTATAACCAAGCCGTGCTCGACGGCTACCCGATGTCCGCAAACCATCCGTTTCGCTTGCTGCATTCCAAGCCGCAGCATACCGTCAAACGGGCCTTGGGGCGTGAGGCCATGCGCCGTATCGCCGACGTAGACCTTTCGGACTATCCCCATCTGGATATGGCCCGCGATCTGTTCATGTTCAGTTTCTTCAGCCGGGGCATGCCGTTCGTCGACATTGTTTTTCTGAAGAAAAGCGCAGTCAACGGGGGCGTTATCAGCTATCGCCGTCACAAGACCAACCAATGGCTGCATGTGGAGGTGACGCCCCAGCTGGCCGGTCTGATGGAGAAATATGGCAATGAATCCGAGTGGGTCTTTCCGGTTCTGAAAGATGCGAAGGACAAACAGACGCAGTACCGGCTTTATCGTGTAGCCCTTGAGCGGGAGAACCGCAATCTGAAACGGGTCGGGGAGTTGTGCGGTCTCGACACCGTCCTGACGGCGTATGTAGCCCGTCATAGCTGGGCGACGCTGGCCAAGGAGACCGGGGCCGCGATATCGGTCATCAGTGAAGGGCTGGGGCACACGTCGGAAAAGACGACGCAAATCTATCTGAAAGAGTTTGACCGTCGGGTCGTCGATCAGGTCAACAAAACGGTCTCTTCGCTGTAGGTCCCGGACCTGCGGCGAAGCCCATTTTCAGGGAGGAAAATTTGCAAAATAATTTCCCAATTCCTATCTTTGCCGTACGATTCCCTATTCGCAATAGAGCATTACATAGCCTTGTGATACTCTGTTTCATCCCAGGTCATTTCAATCAATAAAACAGGTAGAGAAAACCGGCCTTTCGCCGTGATTCTCCGGCTGTGTGTCGAGCGGTATGTTTCCGAAAGGAAACAGCCGCTTTTTTTGTATATCCGGCACATCCGCAATAACTTGCACATGTTTTCGGCGAGCGGCGAATCCTTTTGCGCTGTCGTCCGAAGGGGGCCGGGATCTGTTTTCCGGCTGACGATTGCACATGAGGATACTGCCGTACCGATACTTATGTTTGCATAGGTTTCCGCCGAAATCGGGAGGCTGCCGGCAATGTTCCTGCCGATTTGTTTCAGCAACCGCTTCCGTCGTTTCCTTTTATGCGAAAGGACGCAACTCATGTCGATGCGCAGCGCTGCAAAACCGGCGGAGTCACGAAAATCCCCCCCCCTCCGGGCGGCGGGGAGATTATATGCTTAAAGTATTGTATGATAGAATGGTGCGCGATGTCGAAATCCTCGTTCTGCGAGAATATCACCGGGCGACTGTTTTTGAGACTTCTGCCGACGAATCCTGCCCCCGCGTCTTCGCAGCAACGCGGGGTGACAAGGTTTTCGTTACTATGCAATAAATCGTGACGCAACAATTTATTATCCATAAATGACGCTTTTTATGGCTTTTGTTCCGGCAATGTTTCAGCATCCTGCATCTTAATGATATCTGAATAAGGTTGATACCGTTTCAAATCCGATATAAAATGCATTGCGGCATACTCTGAAACATCGTATGCTATTCATCTGCTTGTAAATCACTGCATTCCTTTCTGAAAATACAGCCGATGCTCTATTGCGAATAGAGCATTGCGGAAAAATCGGAGGTCGCATAACGGCAATACCGTCATAAGTTTCCGAATGATAGTGTATTGACACGACATATGTAAAATAAGTTGATGCAGATGAAAAAGACTGTCTTGTTTTTAATATCGGTGTTGTTCTTCGGGGTTCTTCGGGCTCAGGAGTCTCCGCATACCGATACCCTCGGCGTTAAGGTTTATTTCCGGCAGGGTTATTCGCTTCTGGAGCCTTCCTATCGGGACAACGGGGTGCGCTTGGCTGCTTTTGCCGCGCATGTCGAATCTTTGCAGCGGGACACGCTGGTCCGTGTGAAAAGCATCCGTGTCACTGGCACGGCTTCTCCGGAAGGTACCTCCCGCTCGAACGAGCGTCTGTCGGAGAATCGTGCGAAGAACATCATCGCATGGTTCGAAGAGCGTTTTTCATTTCCGGGCGTCTCTTTCGACGCGCATGCCGAGGGCATCGACTGGGCCGGACTGACGGCCTTGGTCGAAACCTCGGAGATGCCTTACCGCGACGAGGTGCTGAACATTCTGTACAATACGCCCGAATGGGTTATCCGAGACGGCAGGGTTGTCGACGGTCGCAAACGCCAGTTGGGGCTGCTGCGCGGGGGCCGTGCGTGGTGGTACATGGCTGAACACTTCTTCCCGCAATTGTGGAGCGGCGGCATGCACCTGAGCTGCGAAATCGAGCGGCGCATTATCCCGCAGCCGGAGCCGGAACCAGCGTCGGAACCGCAGCCGGAATCGGCGCTTGCAGAGGAGCCGGGTTGCGAATCCGTCCAGACCCCTGACCCCGTCGTCGGGCAGACCCCCGCTCCGGAACCTGCCGCGGAGATCGCCGCACAGCCATCGGTTCCGGAGGGCAAACCCTTCTACATGTCTTTGAAAACCAATCTGCTTTACGACGCGGCGCTGGTGCCCAACATCGGTGCGGAATTCTACGTGGGCCGCGGGTGGTCGCTCGGCGGCAGCTGGGTGTATGCATGGTGGAAGAATGACCGGCGTCATAACTATTGGCGCATCTACGGCGGCGAGCTCGACGTGCGCAGATACTTCGGCCGCCGCGCCGCTGAAAAGCCGCTTACGGGACACCATGTCGGCCTTTACGGCCAAATGCTGACCTACGACTTCGAGCGGGGCGGCAAAGGCTGTCTGGGTGGCAAGCCGGGCGGCACGCTCTGGGACAAGATGAGTTGGGGCGTGGGACTCGAATACGGCTATGCGCTGCCGATCGGCCGTCGTCTGAACCTCGACTT
>ERZ779895.3879-NODE-3879-length-10971-cov-3.345914_pt1 | contig 10971 bp, 6 predicted proteins | sample MGYA00511093_ERZ779895 | MGnify/ENA primary metagenome ERZ779895 (study PRJEB29588, sample SAMEA2142970) | human gut metagenome | biome: human gut; feature: human-associated habitat; material: faeces | place: Denmark | collected 2008/2010 ... | reverse complement strand
TGGGTTCAAAATCAAACTGCCACTAATACCGGCTGTCTTTGCCGCATCTTCCTGACTGTACTGATTCATCAAATCATTGTAGGTACGTCCCGGATAAGAAACTAATTCGCCACTATCTTTTGTTTCATAAGGATTCAGTTCATAAACCAGTTGAGTAGGGTCCGAGGTTGTACCATTCGGTGTATTTGTCTTAGCATATCCCCCATTTACACTTAGCAATGCATAACCGATATGTCCCAATTTCTGGTCCATATTCATGCGCAAACTCATACGCCGTTTATCATTACCCGGCAAACGCCCTCCCTGTTGAGTATAGTTAGCAGAAACATAATAGGTTGTCTCTTCACTTCCTCCACGAATACTGACATTATGTTTCTGATAAAGACTATTCCGGATAAGTTCATGGAACCAGTCGGTATTAATATTCTTCAATTCATCCAGTTTTTGTTGTCCTGCCGCTATCAGTTGTGGCAAATTCGGATCATCAGCATGATATTTATTATAATAATCTGCACTATATCGGTAACCGGGAGTTTCTACATTTTGCAAACGACGTTCCAGTTCCAGCTTTTCTACAGAATTCATCATAGAAATTCCCCGACGGCCACGAGTAGTTATACCCATATCCAAAGTATAGGTAACCATTGTTTGTCCGCTAATTCCACGCTGGGAAGTTATTTCCAGTCCCCCATTAGCAGCTTTTATACCATATAAAGCACAAGCAGCCGCATCTTTAAGTACCTTGATTTCTTTAATATCTTGAGGGTTCAGATTATAAAAAGTTTCCGAGCTTATGACCTTTCCATCCATTACATACAGTGGCTCATTGGTTGTGTTTCCCCTTCGTAAAGAGGAATTTCCCCTGATGCGTATCTCAGGAGCAGAACCCAGTTCTCCTGTATTTGTTACAATCAGCCCCGGTACAGATCCCTGCAAAGCCAAGCCCATATCAATCATCGGCTTACTATTAATACGCCGCATATCGACTTCTTGCACTACACCGGAACGAGCACGAATATCTATCTCGTTAATATTGGCTTTAGCAGTCACAACAACCTCATCCATATTATTAGTGTCGTCCGCCAAAGTTACTTCCAGCTTAGTCTGACCTTTATAAGTGATAGTTTTACGCCGCATACCAATAAACGAAAATTCAATTGATACACCTTGCTCCCATTTACCTGCTAGCACAAACTCTCCTTTTTCATTGGAGACTGTCCCATAAGGAGTATTTTTTACTTTAATGTTTACACCAGCCAAAGGCAAGTTCTGAGAATCATATACGTGTCCGGTTATTCGGTTTTCCCTCACTTGAGCTTGTACTAACATATAGAAAACCATACAAAACCAGAACAGGATTACTCTTTTCACATAATTTTTCATAAGCTCGCGTTTTATTCACTTTTTTGCAAAAAAATAAATAAAAAAGCAAAGTATCAAACGAAACTTATTATATTATATATTTTTAAACATTGGTCAAATAGACAGATTCCTTACTTTTTTCTAAATAAAACAACAGAAAAACTAGCAAAAAACTTCCATAAACCTATGTACAAGCTTTCCTGAATAAAATCTATAATTTTATAAAATTTTCACAAGATCAACAAGCATATCATAAAAAAGGGAAGTTCTCACTTCCCCTCTTTTGCTTTGAATGCCAATGCATACATTCGTATTTGTTTGACCATGGACAACAACCCATTGCTACGTGTAGGTGACAGATGTTCTTTCAACCCTATCTTATCTATAAAATAAAGATCAGTATTCAAGATTTCATCAGGAGTGTGTCCTGAAAGGACTTTTATCAGCAAGGCAATAATTCCTTTTACAATCAAAGCATCACTTTCCGCCTTAAAAACAATCTTACCGTCTACCTCGTCCGCTTGAAGCCATACTCTGCTTTGACATCCTTCAATCAGATTCTGTTCCGTCTTATATTTTTCTTCAAGCGGTTCCTGCTCATTTCCCAAATCAATAAGTAGTTGATACCGATCCATCCAGTCATCGAAGTCACTGAACTCTGCAATCACTTCGTCTTGTAATTCATTAATTGACATATATATAATTGCTATTTACAAATTTCTAAATACTCTAAATAACAAGGAGATTATTTTTCATTGTAGATTACTTCCAATACAGTCTGCCCGACCGCCTTCAGTGTATTCCTGTCTATATGCTCCATATTATCATTGATAGTATGCCAGGTCGGGGTAAAACCACCTTCCGGATCGGAAGCAATAATATCGATCGTTTTAATACGTGCCAGGCGGTTGATAAACAAATGGTCATCCGTCACCCCTCCTCCGTCTTCATCAATGAACATTTTGCCATATCCCAATTTCTTGGCTGCTTTCCACACCTTTTTATTTATATCCGGCGCAAATCTCTCAGAATATGATTCTTTCAGGAAAACCGTATTTTCGCCACCTACCATATCAAGCAGGATACCAAAACGAGCATTATATCCCTGTACATGAGGGTTACGCGCCCAGTATTGTGCACCCAGACACCATGATTCTTCATTATTCTGGTCATGTGTACCATAATCTTCGGCATCAAGAAAAATAATGTCAATACCAAGTTCCGGCTGCCGTTGATTGACCAAACGGGCTATTTCCAACAGAGCTCCTACTCCGCTTGCACCATCATTCGCTCCCAGAATCGGAGTCTTGTGATTCTTTTCGTCAGGATCGTTATCGGCCCACGGACGTGTATCCCAGTGGGCAAATAAAGCGATTCTTTTTTTACTTTCCGGCTTATAAGAACCGATAATATTTCGCGCTTTCAACAAAGTACCGTTATAAGCAATCAGATCGGCATACTGATCGGTCACCTGCGCACCGAAATCTTTTAATTGCTTAGCCAGATAATTTCCACAAGCTACATGCCCCTTTGTATTAGGAACACGAGGACCAAAATCTACTTGATTCTTTACATACAGATAAGCACTATCTGCATCAAACTGTGGTACATTCACAACTATCTTTTCGTTTTGTTCACTTGTACTATTTGCCTTATTGCCACCTCCGCAGGAGAATGCTGATAATAACAAAAAGGCACTTACCAATACTATCATAATTTTCTTTTTCATCATCCTCTTTTCTATTAAAGTCTCAAAATTAGTCATTTTCATCACAGCATTGTTCAGATGAAATAGATTATTAACAAATAAACTTTAATTCTACATTTTTCTTTCCAACCGTAAACTCTACTTTTGCTCCGTTTATAAGCGGCAAATTATGAGTAACATGCCCTACAGGAAAATTAAAGCAAACGGGGTAATCATACTCTTTTACCAAATCCGCCAGAGCAGCATACAACTCTTTGCCCAGCGAACAATCTTCTTCATATTCCGTAAACTGTCCGACAATCAGTCCAGATAATTTTTCAAGTACACCGCCCAATTTTAGATTATACATCATGCGTTCAATGGCATGAGGTCGTTCGCTGACATCTTCGATAAACAGCACAGTTCCTTCTGCCGGAATATCATAAGGAGTACCGCGCAAACCGTAAGCTACCGCCATATTCCCCCCACGAAGAACCCCCTGCGTACTGCCCTGCTTATTCAACTTATGTTTCTCACAAGTATAAGAAGGCAAGTTTCCGAACAGGATATCTTTCAAATAGTTTGTACACGGATCATCCTCCGGCTCTACCGCAAGATGACGTGCCATTAACGAATGCAACGAAGCATATCCGTTTTTCTGAAACAGATTGTGCAATGCAGTAATATCACTGAAGCCCAACAACCATTTCGGATATTCACGAAATGCCGTAAAATCAATCTTATCTATCAGATGTACAGCTCCATATCCTCCACGACTACTAAGGATAGCTTTCACTTTCGGATCATCCATTGCATCCTGCAAATCTTTCAGACGTTGGCTGATCGTGCCGGCATATCGCCCGGATGAACCTCCGGCGTGCTTTCCCATAACAACTTTCACCCCCCATGATTCAATCCGTTTCTTGGCACCTTTCAGGAATTGTTTGTCTATCTTACTGGAGGGCGATACGATAACTACTTTATCACCTTTCTGCAAAAAAGGAGGAAATTGAATATTCATATATGTTCTTATTTTTTTGACTTCCGTTGATAAAAATGTACCCAGTCCACTTCCATTTCTACCGGAAGATCTTCAGGACCGACCGCTCCGACCCACGAGCCTCCCAATTGCATATCAATCAGCAGGTAAAAAGGCTGATTAAAAGGGTATTGCCCTTCTTCTTTTGTTTGTATGCGAGGATAGGTAAACGTATGCATATCATTGATATAAAATGAAAGGCTGTCCGGATACATTTCTACTGCGTAAACATTGTACCGATCAGGATAAATAGGTCCCGTGGAATGAGACTTTGGATTTTCTGTGATGCCCAATGTTAGGTATAATGAGAATGAACAGTCTGATAAGCAATTGAATCGTTATTCAAACGTTCCATAATATCAATTTCGCCACCGGACGGCCATGCCGCTTTTTCAGGTAACATCCAGATAGCCGGCCATGCCCCTTTCGCAGCATTCAACTTGGCACAAATTTCAATACGTCCGTTTATAAAAGCTTTCTTGCCTTTTGTATAAACACCGCCCGTCAAATAAGGAGCCGTGTCATTGGGCTGAACCTGATTGACGATACCTCTCAACACCAGTTTGCCTTCACGCATTGCATAACAAGAATCAAAGTCAGTCATGTAATTATTCCAATCCGACTTTCCTCGTGGAATCTTACTCCATACCTTTGAATCAAAATTCTTTTTTTGATTAAAGTTTTCTTTCCAGACCAAGGACCAACCTTCAGGAACCTTCGTCGTCTTGCACGAAACGAACAGCCAACAAAGGAGGATTAAGCTAACAAAAAATAGATTTTTAAACTGTTTCATGTCTTTTTTATTTCATTGGGGGATTCATTTGCAAAAATACAGGAAAAAACGATTCCATGCATATCTATCGACCAAAACAAATAAAATATAGCAAAATGTTACATAATGGATGTAATTTTTCGGATTGCAATCGCTATTTTTTCAATCCTTTTTCTGATATTTGCTAAAAATCTAACGTTATGGAACCTATTCAAAGTTTTGCCCAATTGACGGCTCATCTCAAAAAACTAAATCATAGAAAACGGATTGCCGTAGTCTGTGCCAATGATCCTAACACGGAATATGCTATTACCCGCGCATTGGAAGAAGGAATTGCGGAGTTTCTGATGATCGGAGATTCGGCTATTCTGGAAAAATATCCTACACTCAAACAATATCCCGAATACATAAAAATCATCCATATAGAAGATTCGGACGAGGCAGCACGCGAAGCGGTACGCATTGTCCGTGAGGGAGGAGCAGATATTCTGATGAAAGGAATTATTAATACGGACAACCTGTTGCACGCTATACTTGATAAAGAAAAAGGATTGCTTCCGAAAGGGAAAATTCTTACGCATCTGGCGGTAATGGAAATTCCAACGTATCACAAATTGCTTTTCTTCTCGGATGCTGCCGTTATTCCGCGTCCCACTTTGCAACAACGTATAGAAATGATCTGGTATGCTATATGCACGTGCCGCCACTTCGGTATTGAACAACCACGTATCGCCTTAATCCACTGTACGGAAAAAGTAAGCGCCAAGTTTCCCCACTCACTGGATTATGTAAATATCGTGGAACTTGCCGAAGCCGGAGAGTTCGGAAATGTAATTATTGACGGCCCGCTGGATGTACGTACCGCCTGCGAGCAGGCAAGCGGCGATATTAAAGGTATTGTATCTCCTATCAACGGACAAGCGGATGTGCTGATATTCCCCAATATAGAATCGGGTAATGCATTCTACAAATCTGTGTCCCTGTTTGCACAGGCAGAAATGGCGGGTTTATTGCAAGGACCGATCTGCCCAGTGGTACTTCCGTCTCGTAGTGACTCCGGCTTGTCCAAATATTATAGCATGGCAATGGCTTGCCTGCAAGTCTCAGGAGACTGTGAATGCAGAAAACAAATAAATCAAGTCCCCAATAATTCATAATTCAAAAATCAATATTGATGAAAATTCTAGTTATCAATCCCGGCTCCACTTCGACGAAGATTGCAGTATATGAAAATGAAACTCCGCTACTGGTCCGTAATATCAGCCATACAGTAGAAGAATTATCCGTTTATTCACAAGTGGTAGACCAGTTTGAATTTCGGAAGAATCTGGTACTCCAGGAGTTGGAAGCCAATAAGATACCTTTTGACTTTGATGCAGTCATCGGACGCGGAGGACTGGTAAAACCGATACCGGGTGGAGTATATGAGGTAAATGAAGCCATGAAACGTGATACGGTACACGCCATGCGCACTCATGCCTGTAACCTTGGAGGATTAATTGCAGACAAACTTGCTTCTTCCTTACCCAATTGTCGTGCTTTCATTGCCGATCCGGGAGTAGTGGATGAACTGGAAGATATAGCCCGTATCACAGGCTCACCGTTAATGCCCAAAATTACAATTTGGCATGCCTTGAACCAAAAAGCAATAGCACGCCGCTTCGCCAGAGAGCAGGGAACACAATACGAAGACCTTGATTTAATCATCTGCCATTTGGGAGGTGGTATTTCTATTGCAGTTCACCGCCATGGACGGGCTATTGATGCAAACAATGCGTTGGACGGCGAAGGCCCTTTCTCGCCGGAACGTGCAGGTACACTGCCTGCCGGTCAACTCATCGACCTTTGTTTTAGCGGACAGTTCACCAAAGATGAATTGAAGAAGCGTATTTCCGGACGTGCGGGACTGACAGCTCACTTGGGTACTACCGATGTACCTGTGATTATCAAATCCATAGAAGAAGGAGACAAAAAAGCGGAGCTCGTATTGGACGCCATGATTTATAACGTAGCAAAAGCAATAGGTGGCGCCGCTACTGTACTTTGTGGGAAGATAGATGCTATTCTCCTGACAGGAGGGATTGCTTACTCCGATTATGTCATTTCACGACTCAAAAAACGTATTTCTTTTTTAGCTCCGATCCATATTTATCCCGGAGAAAACGAAATGGAATCATTGGCTTTCAATGCGCTAGGGGCATTGAAAGGAGAACTTCCGATACAAATTTATAAATAACACAAACTTCCCATTCTTGAGTTTCACCGTTTTTATCGTATTGATAAAACACTGATAATCAACATAAATCAATATGTTTCTATCACCCTCAAAGCAAATATATGGAAAAAAACACCTCAACTATTTTTTGCCTTAACGCCCTCTTTTTTTTAAAGGAGGGAGTATTTTTAATAAAAGGGAGCGAAGCCCCCTCGACTTCACTCCCTCACAATCTTTCTCCTCTCATTTCCTAATACACGGAGAAACACGTTTGAATCAAAAAAAGTTACACCTATAATTATAAACTATTCATCCACCTTTAAAGCTCCGGCAGGTCTTTATTTCCGGTCTTATTCACCGGCGAACCGTCAGCGTTTACTTGAATAGAACCATCGCCATTGCAAACAAAAGCATTTCCATAAATATCTCCTCGCTTGCCACCTTCTTTAATACACATCCAATAGGCTATTGAGAATTCCTCCTGCCCGTAAGAGAACTGGGTATGGGATGCAGAGAATATTGCCTTCCATTACATAATGAATACCTGTGCCTTCAAAAGCTCGGTCCAAAATTTCGGATACCGACTGATTGTTGGCAGCTACATTAACTACCCGTTTTACATCTACTGTTTTTTTGTTGTAGACAAACAAATAGTTGGTCTGTGACTCTATTTTAGAGAGTAACTCACTTACTTTCAGCGTTGAGTGGGGAATGCTGATTTTTGCACTCTGAGAGTATCCATTCTCACAATAAGCTTGAAATGTTACGAACAGAAGAAGGAATAAAGTGATAGTATTATTTGCTTAGATTCTAAACTTTTTGGACAAAAAAGCCCTTTCAAAGAAATTTTTCTCATATCTTTACAACGTGTTAAGTTAATAAATTGATTAAGGTCGATTTTTGACTGTTTCGAATCGGAAAGTATGGGGGTACTTTCCGATTCTCTTTTAATGAGATGCTATTGACTGTTATTCATAATTGTTATGCTTTTAAGGGTTAGTACTAATTTAAGGTATATATTTAGCGTGAGCTCATTTCTTTATTTTATAAAGATACTGTCTTTTTCGGCACTTATGGAGTAAATAAACGAATGATCTTTCTGAATTACTTTCAGTACGTGTTCCACCCCATCCTGATCTTTAAACTTACCCGTGCAACGATAATTCAGTACTTTCGGATTCTCCACAACGATCTTCACTTTATAATATTTCTCCAGTTTACCAAGCAACAGGTTAAAAGGAGTATCATCAAAACAGTATAAACCATCTTTCCAACGGAGATAATCAAAATCAGTAAAACGCTCCTTTCTGAACTTTCCGTCCCAGAAAATAAAAACCTCGTTCCCCCCAGACGTGTAAGCGAATGTTCGCTGCCTTTCGCATAGATATCGACAATGCCTTCAAGCAAAGTAGTTGTAAATTCATTGCTACCCCGGTAAGCACACACATTAAAATGTGTTTCCACTATTCTCACCTGATTAGTTTCCGTATTTACATAGAATGGGATTTCTCTATTTTTCGCCACCTCGAAGTAAGCTCCTCCGTCTAGTTCCACATTCCTCTCATTCCGTCCGAAATCATGGGAGTATGTTAATGTAGACTGTGCATTCAGCCATACTTTCGTACCGTCTGCCAAAGTAATCTGTGCTCGCTGGCCAGCAGGCACTGCCACTGTCTGCAGATGCGCTGTATTACCATAATGATACTCCTTGAATAAAAAAACACAACTGATTGCTACTACTATAACAGCAGCTATACGGGCACTCTACCTTAACATAGGTAAGATATGAGTACCCACAGCCACTTTCTCTCCCTTATTGTTTATTTTGGTATTGGTGAAAAGGGCAATATCGAACAACATATGTTCTTTCTGCAATGTCCAACGGTTTTCCTCCGATTCATTCACCCAGCTAAGAATACATTTTTCTTCCTCAACAGTAGTGTTACCCTTAAAATATTTATGTAATAACTCAACGGAAACTTTTGCAGAAAAGCAAAAGTTTAGACAAAAAAATAACCCGACTTCTAGTAATCGGGTTATTCTATATTATATTAAAACTGTCACTTTTTTACTTCTTTTCCGGTCTTGGCAACAAAACCTTTCTAGAAAGTTTGAATTTACCGGTTTTAGGATCAATATCAATCAATTTTACATCAATTTCGTCACCCTCTTTAATTCCGGCTTCTTCCACTGTTTCCAAACGTTTCCAGTCTATTTCAGAAATGTGCAGCAAACCGTCCTTACCCGGCAAAAATTCGATGAACGCACCGTAAGGCATGATAGAACGAACCTTACCTTTGTACACTTCACCCACTTCGGGAACAGCAACAATTGCCTTGATCATGCGCATTGCATCGTCAATACATTTCTTATTAGTACCTGAAACTTCGATACGTCCCACACCTTCCGTTTCTTCGATAGTGATGACAGCACCGGTCTCTTCCTGCATACCTTGAATTATTTTACCACCAGGACCAATCACAGCACCGATAAATTCTTTAGGAATTGTCATGGTTTCAATGCGGGGAGCATGTTCTTTCAAGTCTGCACGCGGTTCAGCGATTGTTTCAGCAATCTTATCCAAGATGTGCATACGCCCTTCCTTAGCCTGGTTCAATGCACGTTCCAAGATTTCATAAGACAGACCGTCTACCTTAATATCCATTTGCGTAGCAGTAATACCATCTCTTGTTCCAGTCACCTTGAAGTCCATATCTCCGAGGTGGTCTTCATCACCGAGGATATCAGACAATACTGCATATTTATCTTCACCTGCATTCTTAATCAGTCCCATTGCAATACCTGATACCGGCTTCTTAATCTTCACACCTGCATCCATTAATGCCAATGTTCCGGCACATACGGTAGCCATAGAAGAAGAACCATTAGATTCGAGAATTTCTGAAACAACACGTACTACGTACGGATAGTCAGCAGGAATCTGTCCTTTCAAAGCGCGCCAAGCCAAGTGGCCATGACCAATTTCACGACGACCTACGCCGCGTTGTGCTTTTGCCTCACCAGTGGAAAAAGGAGGGAAATTATAATGTAACAGGAAACGTTCTTTTCCGTGTTCCAATACATTGTCAATAATCTTTTCATCGAGTTTTGTACCCAGTGTGACAGAAGTCAGTGATTGAGTTTCACCACGAGTAAAGATAGCAGATCCGTGAGGACCGGGTAGGTAACCTACTTCACACCAAATCGGGCGAATTTCGGTAGTTTTACGACCATCCAGGCGTTTGCCTTCATCAAGAATAGAACGGCGCATTGCTTCTTTTTCTACATCGTGATAATAACGGTCGATCAAAGCCGCTTTTTCTTCCAGTTCCTCTTCTGAGAACTGAGCCTTAAACTCTTCACAAATAGCTTCGAAAGCAGCAAAACGTTCATGTTTATTGTTATTTCCGGAAGCAGCAACAGCATAAGCCTTGTCATAACAAGCTTCACGAACTGCCTTACGCAAGTCTTCGTCGTTTACCTCATGGTCATATTCACGTTTTACGGTTTTGCCAACTTCTTCAGTCAACTCCATCTGAGCTTTGCAATGTACCTTAATTGCTTCGTGAGCCACTTTCATAGCCTCTAGCAATTCTGCTTCGGATACTTCGTGCATTTCGCCTTCTACCATCATGATATTTTCATAAGTAGCAGCCACCATAAGGTCCATATCAGCTTTTTCCAGTTGCTCAAAAGTCGGATTGATTACAAACTGACCGTCAATACGCGCTACACGCACTTCGGAAATCGGTCCGTTAAATGGAATATCTGAAACAGCAAGTGCTGCAGAAGCTGCAAGTCCTGCCAATGCGTCCGGCATATCTACACCATCTGCTGAGAAGAGGATGATGTTTACATATACCTCTGCATGATAATTGTCGGGGAATAAGGGGCGG
>ERZ779895.3878-NODE-3878-length-10971-cov-6.321913_pt1 | contig 10971 bp, 11 predicted proteins | sample MGYA00511093_ERZ779895 | MGnify/ENA primary metagenome ERZ779895 (study PRJEB29588, sample SAMEA2142970) | human gut metagenome | biome: human gut; feature: human-associated habitat; material: faeces | place: Denmark | collected 2008/2010 ... | reverse complement strand
CCGCCGCAATCGGCTTCCTCCAAAACGCGCAGGCCCGCGTGCGCCGCGCACAAACGCCGCAGCTTCTGCGCCGCCGCCACAGCGGTCTCCGCCATTTGCCTGCCGTAAGCCTGCACCTGCGTGCGCGCCGCGTCCAGGCTGGCCATCAGCAAATAATTAGGACTGGTGGTCGTCAGCACGCTCATCACGTCGGCGGCCCGCTGCAAGTCAAGCCGCTCGCCCTGCACATGCAGCATACTGCACTGGGTCATCGCGCCCAAAATTTTATGCGTGCTTTGGGCGCAGGCGTCGGCGCCGCTCTGCAAAGCCGAAGGCGGCAGCAAATCGCTGAAGCCCAGGTGCGGCCCGTGGGCCTCGTCCACTAATAAAACCGCGCCATGCGCGTGACATACCGCAGCAATTTCCGCCGTGCGCGCCGCTACGCCGTAATAATTGGGCGTCGTCAGCAAAACGGCTTTAATCTCCTTATCCTTAACTAAAGCACGCTCCACCGCCTCCGGCGTCACCTGCATTTGTAAGCCGAAGGCCGCGTTAAATTCCGGCTGCAGATAAACGGCCTCGATACCGCCCAAAATCAAACCGCCGGCCACGCTGCGGTGCGCGTTGCGCGGCAGCAGCAGCCTTTCGCCCGGCTGCAGCGCTGTCATCAGCATAGCGTGAATCGCCTGACTGGTGCCGTTGACCGCCCAAAAGCAGGCGTCGCTGCCGTAGGTTTGGGCAGCCAAAGCCTGCGCTTCTTTAATATAGCTGACAGGCTCGTGAATATCGTCCAGCTCGCTCATCAAAGAAACGTCCATGGCCGCGCCGCCGCCCAGCTCCTGCCGCAGCAGCCTTTCCATACCGCGCCCGCCCTTATGGCCGGGCGTGTGCAGCGGATACACGTTTTCATATTTATAACGCAGCATGGCGTTTACCAACGGCATACCCGCGTCGTCTTTGTAAAAATTCATTTCGGCCTCCAGGCGCACTATTATGCGCCGCTATATCTTAATATTTTATCATACCCATCATTTTAGCACAAATAAAAAATACCGCCGCAGCCGTTAAGAACAAATTAGCCCTATGTTAAAAAATTTAATTCTTACCTCTTCTTTGAAAAACAAAAAACAGTACCTCCGGTTACCGTAAAATCTGTACTCGGATTGGTACTGCTGAATTTCGCCTGCAGCTGATAAACCTGACGAAATAATCGCGGCGCACTTTACACGCTGCCGTTTACTGCTTGTTAGTTATTAAAGCTTTTTATACTATAAAATAAATTCCGGTTTTGGACAAGAACACCGTCCCCGCCGCCTCGGTCTGCTTCACCAAGATATAACGGCCAGCGTCATTAAACGGCGAACTATACATTCTTATATTCATTTAACCCCGCGAGCCTCCTTCCCTTTTACGGCAATACAATAATACAGATAAACTTACGGCATAGAATTAAAGCGAACATTTTTTCCTATCGCGTTTTGCGAGGGGAAACCATTTTATATTCGCAACAAACCTTCTATGACTTTATACACCAAATAGATTATTCTAAGTATTATTACAACTAATATAATGTATAATCTCCCTTGAAATATACTATATTTAGATTTTTTAAAACCAATTTTAATAGAAAAGGCAGTAAATCCAAGTAACAATGTATCTATAAAAATATCTATCAACAAATCAGTCAAGAGGAACACCACCTTTACTAAAGACAGATATTCTGTCCCAAATCTTATCTACTGTTACCTCTACTACGCCACCTGCAACTACACCAATAACTATTCCTGTTGGTCCAGCAATAACGCTTTCCATTAGTTTACCTGATGCATTACTGATTGCAAATTTTCCAACTTCTTTTTCCCATTTTATATCTTGATTATCTATAAAATCATTACTTAATTTTATAAATAGCGAACCACCAGAAATAAGTGGTACTTCTTTCAAAACCGATGATACCATCTTACCTCCACTATTATAATAAATCTTGAAAGTTTTACTACTACCGGGATAAGATTCTATCATAATATAGTCCGGGAAATTTTTCGATACCATTTCTTGTAATGCTTTATCTTTAGTTGTATCTATTGTATTACCAAATATAGCTTGAGCAAAATCATCAAATGTATCTGCATACTCGCTGTCTAAGTTCTGTTCACCTCCTTCCATTACTTCTGTCTCTGTTTTTGGTATATGTCCAAATTCTGTTGCCAGTTCTTGGTCTAAATCATTATTCTTCGTTGCGCTGGATGCTATAGCTCCGCCAACTTCGCCACTTCCACTTACGGCTTTATCCACTATTGTTCCTAAAGCTGCGCTTATCCACTGCATTGCCGCCGGGTCGTCCTGCGCCGCTTTCCTTATTTCTTCAATCAACATTTTATTGATTGCCGCCGCGCTGATGCCCGTAAGCATATCTTTCCCTGCCAGCTTGCTCATAATGCCGCCGACAAGTCCATGCAGCAAGGTTTTCTGTACCGCTGTCAAATCCTTCATATCATGAATTTGATTATACGCTATCTCTCCAAACAATCCTATCAGCTCTTGTCGTTCTTCAATAGATTTCTTGTTGAAGATTTCGCCCAGCTTATTCAGGCTGTTCTGCGTATCGCGATTCAGTTGGCTTACGTCCTGCTTCTGCTGCTCTTTATCCCTGATTTCAATCGTACCCTCGGCAATGGCGGCTTTCGTCGTGCTTTCCGCTTCGTCCGCAGCAGGCATACCGATATTCGGCGTTACGCCTTTTTCGTTATAATCAGCTCCGTTATCGATATTCACATTTGCGCCTATACCGCCGGCTTCGTACTCAGCTTTATTGTGAATATTCTCCCACGTCAGCGTACCGGTAGAAATTTTATTCTTTTCTGCTTCCGCTTCGCTGGCAATTACGCCGCCTTTCAAATCCGTATTGCTGCCTACATAAATATCAAAGCCTTCTTCGCCTGCGTAAATGCCGCTTTGCTCCGTTACGCTGCTGTACTGGCTGTCAATATTGCTCGTGCCCACGCTGCTCGTTACGCCGCTGCCAGAAATTTTGGCGCTGCTGTCCAGATTGATTTCCAACCCAAAGCCGCCGCTGGTATTTTTCTCCGTATAATTATTGCGGTCCTGCTTGCTTGCAATATTCAAATCGCCGCCCACGCTGCCGCTTACCTTTTCGCCGCTCAGCTTGCCGCCTTGAATATTCGTATCGCTGCCGCTGGTAAAGCTTAAATCCTTATTAGCTGTTACGGAGCTTTCATTGTAAGCCGTGCTGTTGGCGTCCACTTCGCCCTTGGCCTTGCTGCCGCCCACAGTAACGCTGCTGACTGTGCTGCCAATCTGCTCGCTGTTTTGGTTAGCGTATTCGTCCCGCTGTTTTTCCTTGCCAATGGTAAAGCCAAATCCTCCTCCACTCAAAAGCCCGCTGGTCAGGCTGCCCGCCGCGTTGAGCAGCGAGCCGTAGGCCAGCCCCCCGTTCTGGTTATAAATATTCGCCGCGCTGATAACGCCGCTGTTATCTATATCGCCATTAGTAACTATAATTAAATTGCCGCCCCTAGTTATACGTATCATAATGTTTTAAAATCAGTACCCCCTAATTAGTATAAACTTCTACTTTCCAGTGACACTTATTATTCTTATCATTTTCCAAAAAAGTTATAGACAAAATAAGATTTCTTTTTTGATATTTATTGTCAACGATTTTATGCCAACCATTTTCAGCAAGAGACGAATCATATATTTTTAATATTTCTTTTTTGTCTTTAGAAGAAATATTAGTACTTATCAATACTGACGGTACTAAATAGTTTTTTATATATTCTCTACGACTGCTTTCTAGCCAAATAGATTTTCTTACTTCTATTTTTTTCCCATCAAAATCACTAATTATTTCTTTACTTATTAAATCATCAGCATATTCAACGGCATTCAATTCATTACGTAAAAAATATTCATTTTTACCTATCTCAAAATCAATCTTTCCATATACCGAGTATATGACAATTATTAGAACTATTATTATGGTAAAAGCTACACTAAATTTATTCCCTCTCCAGTAAAGTTTTACTAATCTATTCCTACCCACTCCTCTCATTTTTTCCTATCTCCTACGTAAGAACTTATAGTTATACTGCCATTTAATGCAAAACCATCTGAAGATAAATTGCTACCTATCGTTTGAACTATATTACCATTAGAAGACAGAGAGCCACCTCTAACACTATTTAATATATTCCCAACGAATCCTATACCCACTCCTGTCATTGTATCTATTAATTCTTGCCTATTTATAATTACCTGATTATGTCTGTCGGTTACTTTACCAATACTTTCATTCCAACTAGCCGAAGATTTTGCTAACAGATTACTTAATTTACTCAAATCAAATGTTTGCATATTAACGCCATATCCGAATTCAATGGTTTGAAATATATCATTATATTGATTTACGGCTACTGTTATTGCTATTGAAGCACCGGCAAGCCCCAAATTAGTTGATACAGAATAAAACTCTCCATCTCTTAATGAAGTTGTATCGAACCTATTAATTTGCGCCTGCATATAGCTAGGCACTATTATCTTACTATCAACAATAATTTTTCCGCCTTTAGCACCAGGAACTAAATATACTTCATTGCCAGACGCATCTACACCTACGTTTACTGGAATATAAAATTCATTGTTATTTTCATCTATGTATGTAGGTGTATCTTTTTTATGCTTTTCAAACCAAGCTTTTTCCTGTTGCTTAGAAACCTCTTCGTTGTCACTAAAAATCAACTTAGTTTCATTGTCAGTTTCGCTTACAATATTCTCGCCGCGCAGTATGGCGTCGATTTTCGCCCGCATACTGCCGCTGTTGCTTATGGTTTCATCTGCTTCGGCCGTAATATTTTCTGCGGAAATCCCGCCTCTATTCAGCAGGTTTTCACCGCGCAGAGCCACCGTGCCGTCGGCCTTAATTGTGCCGATGTTTTCCACCGTTCCTTGCGCGTTCAGCGTCAGACGGCCCGCGTTATTAAACGGCGAACTATACATTCTTATATTCATTTAACCCCGCGAGCCTCCTTCCCTTTGACGGCAATGCAATAATACAGATAAATTTACAGCAGAGAATTAAAGCGAACATTCTTTTCCCATCGCGTTTTGCGAAGGGAAGAAGAAAAACTTAATATTAACAAATATGCCTAGTTAATTTCCAAAAAGCATTGACTTGTTTCATGTATTTTATTTGGATTAATTTAGGCAAAATACATATTTTAAAAATAATATTTTTCATATATACTATACCAAAAATCACTCCACAAGTTATCCTTGCATCCTACAATCAAAACGCCGTCTTTTTCTTCTGTAAATACAGCTACATATTCTTTCTGTACAGCCTGATATTTTTTATTATTTATATCTGCAACTTTCCAATCTAAATTCTTAAATTTTTCCGACAGATTGTCGTTATCTGCTTTTACGACAAATATTCTATTCCCACCTATTATCGGAAACATATTAAAATATGTAATATTGCTGTCATTTTTATAAACAGAATGTATTAAATACATTAATGTTGTTTCTTGTTGCCGTGAAATAGAATTATTTTGCAAGTTTAAGAGAATGGGAAAGAGCAACGAAAAATATAATACTATAAGTATGGTTCCGACAAAACAACCTATTATAAATTTTATCCAACAATTAGATATGTCTAGATTATTTTCTTTAAAAAATTTATTTAATATTTTTATCATCAAAGACTCCTTTTACAATATTACTCAATCTTACAATAAGCTTACCATTTTCTCTTTTCATAGATACAATTTTAGTATTATTATAATATTTATAATTATTTGTTTTATCTTGTGTAAAATCATTACTCTGGAGAAACTTCTTTAGCTCTTTTTCGTATTGTCTATCGAAATCATCTGCTTGCCAAGAAATAGCAAACACTGACATCTTTCCATGATTTTGAACAGAAATCATAGCTCCATCAGTTTTTGGCAATGGCATTTCATTATACATCCTTACAATTTCACAAGGAGTTTTTTGTTCTAAATATATATCATTATATTCTTTGAGAAAAAAGAATATAGCAAACAAGAATAATATTACTTGTATTTTTCGTTGCCAATGTAATTTTAAAAAATCAGTTACTACTATCATCATAATTTAAAAATCTCCGTTAGCTACATCATTCTTTTTCCCTAAATATTTCGTATAAGAGCCACCACATACAAATGAAACAGACGAACTTATAAATTTTACTTTGAATGTATAACCTTTTCCATTCAAATAATTTCCTATTCCGCCTCCAGCTACTCCAGAAGCAGTATACGAAAATCCTTGCATTTGCTCGCGAATCACATCAGGGTCTGTTACAACATTACCAGAACTATCTTCTAACCAACCTACACCAGCTTGTATATTTACTGGCGTACTAAATCCAGCACTACCAGTAATATCAGTGCTAGAGTACACATCATTACCCGGTGTATTAAATATTATAGCAGCATCTGATATGCCTCCAGATATTACCTCACCCATACTAGCGCCAAAAGCTAAAATACGACAATATCCTTCAGGAAGATCACTTACATCAACATCTTTAATAGATTTTCTAAATTCAGGAATATATTCCCACAATAAATTATTCTTCGTACCGCTGGCCGCTGTGCTTGCACCTGCCTGCGCGTTATTGGCAACTATTTCAGCTACTACGCCGCCTATCAGCGCGCTGGCCCACTGGTGCATTGCCGGGTCGTCCTTAAACATCTCGCTCAGCTTATTCAGGCTGTTATTACTGCTTATTAAGCGCAATTTATTTTTTATGTATCCATTCCTTAACACAGTAAAATAATATTATTCCTCCATATATGCACATGCCATTATTCGCCAATTCCATGTAATTATATCGAAAACAAAAATACTCAAAACAAAAAAAGCACACGTTAAAACATATTTGAAAATATTTTTTCTTTATAATGTCATTTTTTACAAAAAGCACAAGTATAGCCAATGCAGAAAGTGTTATAACAATCAAAACTTGCTCACTCATTATTTTATCTCCACTCTAATTCTAAAAATAGTTTTCCCTATTAAATGTTTAGCGTTATTATACTCTGAAATATCAACGTACTTAAAGCTCATCTTCATATTGTCTTTAACAAAATATTGACCATTATCCACAGCTTGCCAAGCATTTTTTTCGGCATTCTCTTTAAATAAACGGTATACTTCTTCTTTACTTAAAGCTGTGAATAAAGTTTCTTCAAAATCTCTACTACCTCCTATATGTTCTGTAACTTTTGTACGTTGCAGCCTAATTTCGTCAGTTATAGGCATCACAATATCCACTTCTCGAACTATTAACTTTTGTTTTTCAGGTCCATTATTCAAATTATATAAACTATTATATGCACTATGCAGTTCCAAAAAAATATAAAACGCTACAATTACATAAATAACCCTATAATCGCCTCTCGTGCCTACTTTTAACCACATACTTCAACCCCCCTAACTTATTTTCCTAAATAGCTACCTATACTAATACCAGCATTTCCTCCCATTCCTGATGTGCTAATATTAGATTCTGAGATACTCACAACTCTATTGCCATTAGATGCAAAACTTGCGTTCTTATTAGCAGAGAAAATCGTACCTCCTGCTACAAATGAAGTTCCTGTCAAAGTATCTCTGATTTTTTCAGGATTACTAACAATATTGTTTTGACTATCATACACTATAGCCTTACCTTCTGAATAAGCCATTCCAAAAGATAAAGAGGTTAGACTACTTATTTTCTCTAAAATATTTTTATCAACTCCTCCTAAAATTTTTATATCCTGATATTTTTCACCTGTATTTGTTATGGACAAACTGATAGCTACACTGCTAAATCCAATAGACAAACTCTGAGATACGCTATATATTTCACCATCTTTCAAAGAACTGTAATCATAGGAATTTATTTTATCCTGCATAAATTCAGTCCCTACGAGCTTTTTATCTACTGTAAACTTTCTCTCGCCTGGCCCTGGATAAAAATAGACATCGTTTCCAGAAATATCTTTCCCTACATTAACAGGAACATATAATTCATTACCCTTTTCATCTTTATAGAATGCTTCATCGTTTTTATGAGCTTCAAACCACTCCTTTTCTTGTTTCTGCGAAAGCTCGCTGTTCTCGATAAAAATATTTTTAGTTTCACTGATATTGTTAGCATCTGCAAGGGCCTTTAGCATTTTTTCATACTGCTCATGCGTTAAATGATTATACTTCTCCGTGCTAATCGCACCCGAAGCGCCAGCCTGCGTGTTGCCACTGACAATTTCGCCTGCAACAGCACCCAGCACTCCTGCCGCTATCTGCTTCACAGCCGGGTCATCTATTTCATTTAAAGCTCCCTGCATGGATTCCAGCAGCACCGTTCCGCTTGCTCCCGCCAAGAAATCGCCGTTAGTCCATTGTGCTATCAGCCCGTCGATAAAGGCGTTCAGCGCTGCTTTTTCTTCTTTGCTGATTTTTCCTGTCAAATCGCCAATAGCCCTGTGGGCAGCTTCTTGGAACAAGCCTGCAAATTCTTGTTTTTCCTTAACATCATCGTCAAGGTCAAAAATCTCTCCCAACTTGTTCAGACTGTTCTGCGTATCCCTATTCAGTTGGCTTACGTCCTGCTTCTGCTGCTCCTTATCCCTGATTTCAATCGTACCCTCGGCAACAGCAGCTTTCGTCGTGCTTTCCGCCTCATCGCCAGCAGGCATACCTATATTAGGCGTTACTCCCTTTTCGTTATAGTCCGCACCGTTATTTATATTTACGTTCACACCTACACTTCCGGCTTCATATTCAGCTTTATTATGAATATCCTCCCACGTCAGCGTGCCGGTTGAAATTTTATTCTTTTCCGCTTCCGCTTCGCTGGCTATTACGCCGCCCTTGAGGTCGGTGTTTTTCTCTACACGAATATCAAAGCCTTTTTCGCCTGCGTAAATGCCGCTTTGTTCCGTTACGCTGCTGTAATTGCTGTCGATGTTGTTGCTGCTTGCACCGCCTGTTACGCCGCTGCCGGAAATTTTTGCAGTATTATCCAAATTGATTTCCAGTCCGAAGCCTCCGGCAGTATTTTTCTCCGTATAATTATTGCTGTCCTGCTTGCTTTCAATATTCAAATCGCCGCCCACGCTGCCGGTTACTTTTTCACCGCTCAGCTTGCCGCCTTGAATATTGGTATCGTTGCCGCTGGTAAAGCTCAAATCCTTATTGGCTGTTACAGAGCTTTCATTGTAAGCCGTGCTGTTTTCTTTTACATTGCCCTGCGACTGGCTGTATCCGGCGTTAATACCCTGTAATCCGCCTGTTCCAACGGTTACTCCTATACTGCCGCTGCTGGATTTAGAATCTTGTTTTGTTACGTTGGTGTTTTCAGACGCAGTTATATTAAGGTTTTCCTTAGCGTTCAAGCTTACGTTTTCGCCCTCTATATTGCTGCCCTTAATGTTAATATCCCTTTCCGTCGCCGTAATATTAACGTCGCCGCCCGCCTGCACCTTGCTGCCCTGCGCAATTACTGTGCTGCTTTCGCTTTCGCTCTTGCTTTTGGTACTGCCAATGCTGATGTTAATGGTCACGCCCTGGCCCTTGGCTATGCCTTCCACTTGATACTTACAAGAGCGGCATAAAAATTTCTGGTTACCAAATTTATCCTTGCCATATTTATAGAAACTGTGAGAATTGTTGCATTGAGAGCAACTTAAGCTTATAATTTTCTGCATGAGGCATAGTCCTTTCTGGTTATTTATTTTCTGGCAGAAACATCATACCATTGAAAGGTACTATGCCTCAATTCTCATTTAAGTCAACAGTACGATATAATACTTTTTTTTAGCAAAATGGATAGTGTATTTTGGTGCTTCATAATATATTTTTATTTTCTCTTTTTTCTAATGGGGGCGCAAATCTAAGTAAAAATATATGCTCGCCTTTTTGAAAATAAAAATAATCTGCAGTGCATAAATTATCTCTTCTATCTATTTCTAATTGATACCTACTTTCTTTCCAACCAGATTTTAACAATTGCTCAGTATAATATTGCTTTACTTCTTTTGCAGACATATCTTTTGTTAAAAAGAAAGCATGTGAAGCCAAAGCCCGTTCTGGACTTCTAGCAGCCGCTATAAGCACTTCATTTAGAGGTACAGTGGAACCATAAACACAAAAAGTAGGAATACAAGCCTGCAGCTCTTCTTCCGATTTTTTTATATCATCACCATAGATAAATCTATGTAAAAAGATGACAATAAAAGGAAATAAGAGCATAACAATGATATTTTTCTTACGCTTCCTTATGTATTCAAACAAAATATTCATAATTCTATTACTTACTCCTAATCTAATCCATATTTATTATCCATTGAATCATTGTATATATTCTGCGCTTTATCCTCCACTGTTTGTGTCTCGGAACCAGAAATACTAATTTGAGGCGTCCCTATTCCCTTAACAATTAGTGTAACCTTGCCAGCATATTTAGAATTAAAAGGAACCGATATTCCTCCACCTACTCCCAAATAAATATTAGCTCCTACACTTGTTCCTGTTAAAATTTCTTCTCTGACTTTATCATCATTAACATCTACACTAGAATCAGAAGCAATTATTTTTACAGCTACCAATGATAAGGAACCACTAATACCATCAGGTCCAATGCTACCACCAGCAGCCAAATAATGTTCATTATACTTTAAATCGTATATATAACTATATTCAGTACCAAAACCTCCTGTTACAATAATAGCGTCAGACTCGCTATTTTTCTCAATAAATTTAATAAACGATGATTTTATTGCATCAATATTTTCTTGCGTTGCAGGTATTCCTTGTTCTTTACAAAATTCCTCCGCCCTGCCATTATCAAATACCAAATTAGCCAATTCATCTGGTTTAAGCAACAGGTCATTATTCTTCGTTGCACTGGATGCTATAGCTCCGCCAACCTTGCCGCTGCCACCTACGGCTTTATCC
>ERZ779895.3877-NODE-3877-length-10971-cov-7.256046_pt1 | contig 10971 bp, 6 predicted proteins | sample MGYA00511093_ERZ779895 | MGnify/ENA primary metagenome ERZ779895 (study PRJEB29588, sample SAMEA2142970) | human gut metagenome | biome: human gut; feature: human-associated habitat; material: faeces | place: Denmark | collected 2008/2010 ... | reverse complement strand
GCCATGAATGAGGAACTGATGCAGTTGCACCGGGAAATCAGCACCATCCGGGACAACTCCCTGAAAGTCCGGTGCGAAAAGCTGATTTTCGGTGTAGAAAAACAGCTTCAGCAGGCAGCGACAGCTATTACGACGGTCAAGCATAACTGCCTTTGCATGGCGAGAAATGCAATGGACGCCTTCAAAGCAAGAGGAAAGGATGCCCTGCGCCGTGCGGTCTTTGCCATGAAGATTCCCGGCACGCTGTCTTTGCTGCAGGATATGCTGGGGCGGCAGACAGCAGGTACCAGAAAAGCGGCCGAGCGGCTGGGGGAAATTCAGGCAGAATTGCAGGAGGCCGGAACCCATATACAGCGGGCAGGCCGCACGCTGCTTGGAAGGCCGGAGCCGGAAAATGCCGAGTATGAACAAAATAGAGGGCTGCTTGGCAAGGCTCAGACCGTTATGGCGCGGCTGAGCGATGGCCTTTCGAGTATGTCTGCCTGGACGGCTCATCTGGTGGACCGGCTGACCGCTGAGCGGGAAACGCCGGATTCCCGTCATTCCGTCAAAGAAGCGCTTCGAGACCTGCAAGCGGAGCAAAAGTATGGGGAGGATTTCCCTGCTCCCACTGAACCGGTCCGGTAAGGGGGCGTAATGGCAGACCTGAAAACAAGAAAGGCCGTCAAGGGGACTGTTAAGACCATTGACCGTGCGGCGGTTGCCGCCGAGCGCCTGAAATCTGCCACCGTCCGCACAAAGGATGCTGCCGAGCGTAACGCCGCTCCTGCGGAGACTTCTTCGCAGGAGTACGGCGCTCAGAAGTTGGAGCGCACGGCGCAGGGTACGGTCTCCGAGCTGGGCTTCCAATTCCGGAAGCGGGGCCGCCGTGGCTTTTCCGATGCACGGCGAAATGCGGACAAGGCAAAGACACAAATGCAAAAATGCAGGGATGTGCTGCGGGAAAACAAGCCGAAGAAAGCGGTGCAGGCTCCCCATACGCCCAGGCCTGCAAAAACGGTGCAGGCAAGTGCTCGCCCCGTACAGCGGACCGGCCGCATCGTCGTAAAGCCGCCGTCTGTCGGCACCGAAGCTGCGCAGGCGGCCAAAGCTGCCGCAAAGACGGCACCAAAGGCGGCACAGACGGTCAAGGCTGCGGCAAGGGCCGCTGCCCAGACGGTTCAGAGTGCCGCCAAAACGGCAGTCTCCGCCGCAAAAGCGGCTATTGCCGGGACAAAGGCTGTCATTGCCGCTATCACGGCGGGCGGATGGGCAGCAGTGGCAATTATCCTCGTTCTCTGCGTGGTCGGGCTGATTGCCAGTTCTTGCTTCGGCATCTTCTTCTCCGGCGAGGACAGCGGCACGGGACAGACCATGCGGCAGGCCGTGCAGGAGATCAACGCTGATTATCAATCGCAGATTGATGCCGCAAGGGCAGACAGCACCTATGACGAACTGGAAATGTCCGGCTCCCGTGCAGTATGGCCGGAGGTGCTGGCCGTGTATGCGGTGAAAACCACCACTGACCCCGACGATCCGCAGGAGGTCGCCACGGTGGATGATAGTAAGAAAGCCATCCTCAAAGATATTTTCTGGCAGATGAACGACCTGTCTTCCCACACCGAGAGCAAGGCTGAGGATGTCATCACCGAAACCGACGACGGCCACGGGAACATCGTGGAAACCGTCACGACGGTCACACGCACCTATCTCTATATCACGGTCAGCCACAAAACCGCCGAGGAAATGGCTGAGCAATTCAATTTCACCGCCGACCAGCGGCAGCAGCTTTCCGAACTGCTTGCCGAGGAAAACCGCAAATTGTGGTCATCCGTTCTCTACGGCATCTATTCCGGGGACGATGCCATCGTTACGGTAGCGCTGTCGCAGGTCGGAAATATAGGCGGCGAACCGTATTGGTCTTGGTACGGATTCGGTAGCCGTGTGGAGTGGTGTGCCTGTTTTGTCAGCTGGTGTGCAAACGAATGCGGCTATATCGACACGGGTGTCTGCCCGAAATTTGCCGGTTGCGGAAACGGCGTGCAGTGGTTTCAGGAGCGTGGGCAATGGCTGTACGGTTCCACCGAGCCTGCTCCCGGCATGGTTATCTTCTTCGACTGGGACAACAAGGGCGGCTCCGGCCCCCAAGACGGAGAGGCGGACCATGTAGGCATTGTCCAGAAGGTGGGGGACGGAATCATCTACACCGTAGAGGGCAATTCCGGAAACCTCTGCCGGGTGAACCGTTATCCTGTTGGACATTATGAGATTCTGGGATATGGTGTTCTGTGCCCGTAACGAAGAAAATGGTGTCACCCCATCGGGTGGCACCATTTTTCTGAAAAGCAACGCAACAAATGAATTGACGATAATGCGCTAAATAGTATAATGAATTTGTAGTAAACTCACGGAAAAGGAAAGCGTCCGTAGATTTCGTAAATTTACCCCATTTGCGATACCTAAAGCTATCTAACCATCTATATTATATCGGCACTCACCGCAAAAGTCAATGACCGTATTGCCGGAATTTAGCAAAATCTCATGCAAATTACAAATACGCATGATAGTTATACTCGGTTTTAGCGCATTTGTGCCGAACTGTATCGGTCAAAACGGGAAATGCAAGTAAAATACGCCGTCAAAAACATCGTCAAGGAGGAGCCTATATGCCGAAGCGAGGAGAGAACATTTATAAGCGAAAAGATGGCCGGTGGGAGGGGCGGTATATCCGGGGACGGTCGCCCTCCGGCCGGGCCGAGTATGGCTATGTTTATGCCGGAAGCTATCGGGAATGCCGTGCGAAACGGCAGAAGTGCTTGGACGCCTGTCGAGAAGCGCCGGTAGCAACTTCCTTGCTCACACTAAATCAGGCTGCGGAGCGGTTTCTTGCGGACAAGCAGGATGACTTGAAACGGTCCACCCTTGCCAGGTACACCTATGTACTGGAACACTATATTCAACCCGTTTTGGGGGCCGTTCTTCTCAGCCAACTGACGGCGAACCAAATTTCCGAATTTCTTCGCCGGTTACAGAAGAACGGTCTTTCCGGGAAAAGTGCCAGAGACGTAGGGGTGTTATTGAAGTCCATCCTGAGATACAGCGCCAAAAAGCTGGACTGCCCCAGTCCGGGGATGACTGTGGAGCTGCCAGCGTATCGACGAAAGCAGATCGACATCTTCTATCCGGACGAGATTCGGCGGTTGGCACAGATGATCATGGACGAACCGACGACAACCGGTATCGGTATTTTGCTGACGCTGAACACCGGCTTGCGTCTTGGGGAGCTGTGCGCACTGCAATATAAGGATATTGACCTGCGGAACGGGGTGGTCCACGTCCGCAAAACCGTACAGCGCATCCGCAGCGGGGACCGCACCAGTCTGATGGTGTTGCCGCCCAAAAGTGACAGTGCCCGGCGTACTATCCCGCTGCCGGGGGACATGGCCGCCCTTCTGCAAAAGCTGGTCCAGTCCCGTCCCAACGGAGAAAACTATCTCTTGACTGGGAAAAATGTGCCGATGGAGCCACGGACAATGCAATACCAGTACCGGGCTTTGCTGAAAGCAGCAGGCATCCCATACCGAAATTTTCACACGCTGCGGCACACATACGCCTCCCGCTGCGTGGAGCGTGGGATAGATGTAAAGAGCCTGAGCGAGATGCTGGGTCATGCGGATGTCCGCACCACACTTCAAGTCTATGTCCATTCGTCCCTGGAGCACAAAATGCGGGTGATCCAAAGCATTTGCTTCCTTGCTCCGGCGCTGGCCGCAGAATTTGCGCCGTCACCGTCTCCGTCAGTTTTTCCGGAAACGCCCCAATACCAACAGCTTTTGGCAGCGCTATCGCAAATGGGGTAAATTTACGAAACCCCATTTCCGGAATTCCTATTCTATCATTCCCCATCAAGCCTAAGTTGATTCTCGAAAATAAAATAATTGAATCCGATGATGCTGCACGGCGGTCATCCGAGCCGGAAACGGCCAGGTGATTGCCTAAAAGGAAAGGGGTGTAATGCCCCATGCGGTCGGCACTGTAAGCGCAAGGATATGATCGAGGCGGGAAACCGCTGGGGCGAAAGCCCGTCATTGCGAGAAATCGTGAGAAGGTAGATCATAGACGCAGAGGAAAATCCTCGTGGCGCAAGTCAGTAGAATTGTGTAGTTTAGGATTCCGGGCAGCGGGCGCTCTCTCCGTGGTGCTATATGGCAGGAGTGTACGCTGATGACCCATTATGGGTTTATCGGCGTATTATTTTTACCATTTACGAACACGGAGGAGGTGTGCCCCTATGGGTAAGGTCGCTGGCGCTCAGAATTTTGACGGCAGGAACTGGCATGAACAGCATATCGCAAAGCGGACACGGGCGGCTCTGGATGAGCAGGACCGGGCCTTTGCGGAGCGTCATGCCGGGGACACGCTGGCGGAACTGGCCTGTTACCTACGGCGCTGTGCCGAACATTGGGGACGGTCCCCTGCCCCATGCGAGATCGTCGGCGGAAGCTACATTGCCGAGCGGTTCGGCAGTTGGTCGGACGCTCTGCGGTCGGCGCACCTGAATCCTGCGTACAGCCACCCGCATAACCGGTCCAATGGCCGGTATCAGCAGGAAAAGAAGCGCCAAATCGAACTGTACCGGGTGGAGCGGGACGCAAAACGGGCGGACCGGGAAAAGAAGAATGTGGAGCGCCAACGCATCAATGCCGCACGGGCGTCGGCCAAACAGGCGGACGAGCCTTGCGAAGCCGAGCCGACAGAAGCCGCTCTCTGAACGGCAAACATATTTGGGTAAGCACGTTGCCAAAGCGGCAGCGAGTTTATAATAAAAATTCTCTAAGGAGGAAATCAACATGAAGAAAAGACTTTTGTCCCTGATCATGGCTGTCATGATGGTCGTTGTGCTGGTCGTCCCGGCCGCAGCTGCCACCACGGATACGAATGAGCCCGCCACGGTGACCGTGTACATCACAGAGGGCTTGTTTGACGAAGGAGGCTTTGCCAATGGGGCCCCTCGTCAGCAAGCGTACATCAAGGACGGGGAGCCTGATGCTTCCGACTGGATGACTCAGCTGCCGTTCGACGAAGAATTCACGCCTATGGTTTTGGACAGCGACACCATCGCTGCACTCATGGATCGCAGCCTGTACAGCGCTCCTGATTCCTACACCGAAGAAAATCCGAACCCCAATGTACTGGATGCAATTATTGTTGCGCTCATGCTGAATGGCTATACGGATATCGCTGGCGGCTGGGATACCATTAACACTCCGAATGGTGGCTATATCCATACCGTAGCACCCGTGCAGCCCACCTATCAGCCGACTACGCAGGAGACCATTGCCGGAACTACCTACAATGTTTACCGTGGCTTTGGTTGGAACATCGCCTGCACTCAGGGTGACAGCATTCAGGCCCTCAGCCTGTATGGCACCAACTATTCCCTGACTGATGGAATGGTAATTGTATTTGACTTCAGCGCTTATACTAGGAGGTACCAATGAAGAAACGAAATGGGCGCAAGATTATTGCCTGCGCATTGGCTTTTGTGCTAATGATAGGTGTGCTGCCCACTCAGGCATTTGCCGCAACGGACTCTGAGCTCAAGGAGATACCCTCCGTCGAAACAGCAGAGCAAAGCGTTGACAACGTAGAGGAAGTTTCCGATGGAAACAACGGCTTAGATCCAGTTCAAAATGATTCTGAAACTGATTCAGAAAACAAAAGCATAGGCAACTTTGAATTCTATATTGCAACCAGTTCACAAAGCGTTAAATTAGCAAGCATTAAAGACAATGGTAAAAATACGATCTATATTCCTGTATCGTTAATGTCTAAGACCGCTATTCTTGATTTCACTATTAAATCAGATAGTACTGAACAATTTTCTGTTGCGTATAGCGAGTTTGATATAGACGGAAACGAAAAGGAAACTCTTACACTAAAGGAATCCAATGCTGGAACAGTAAGCATCAATGGAAGTTACCGAGAACAATATAGTTTCTTCCGGTACATATCGGCTAATAACCTCAAATGGACAAAAACTATCGAGTTATCCTACGATGGAGAATCGGTTGAGTACACTGTAGTTCCTTTTTGCGATGTGACTAAACTATCTGTTACAGAAACTGCAGGAGCAAAGAACACCCGTCCTATGCAGTTACTGGCTGATGGGACATACACCACGACTGTTGTGGCAAATAGTTCCGTGAAAATCACGGCTGGCGGTGGAATTCAAAACGTGGATACAACTGCCATAGATGGAGCAGGCTCTTCGGTTACCAAGACATTCAGTGGTGATGAATCCCTCAATATTCGTATCAGCAGCAAAGTTGAGGGAGTCGAAGCGAGAGAATACACTCTCAACGTAAAGTGTATAGAAAAGGATTATTTCCCCACGTTTGTAGGTGGAACAAAGCCCTCGGCTGCCGGTATCAAACTTACAGTAGCACAAGGAACCAAAGACTTTTATTTGGATTCAAGCGAGTATATTGATGCTGAAAGTATAAGTGCGGACACTGTATATGAATGGACTCTTTTGTCTACAAAAGCTGTAGTAAGCACCGAGGCAACCTGCCTTGTGAATACCGACGCTGTGGCCGGAGCAGTTTTTTATACTTGCAAGGTTACCAACATTGTAGACGGCTTCTCTTATTCGACATCTTATAGATACAATATCAAAATAAGTGCAGAAGCTTTGGATGCGCCCAAAGTTAGCATAGCCCCCAAAATTATTACCTGTGATTTTGGAAAAGAAGCAACTCCTCTGAAAGTAGAGCTGAAAGATGCCGCCTTAGGCGTACAGTTCCACTATCAGTGGTATAGTAATACGGTCAACGACAATAGTAACGGGCAGTTGCTTCAGGGAGAGACAAAAAGCAGTCTTATAGTTCCTACTAATACAGTCGGCACGACATGGTATTATTGCGTCGTATATAAGGTCTTTGATGGAAAAACAAGCCCGACCGCAACAACGGAGTGTGCGCAGGTCACAGTTAATCCTTGGAAAACCGATATGAACGGTGATGGGTCGGCTGACAGCCCCTATGAGATTGCTACTGTTTCGGATATTGAATACATACGGGATTCTGTCAATTCCGGTCTTTCCTTTGATGGAGTATTTTTTAAATTTGTTTCCGATATTACATTGCCGAACGGCTGGACTCCCATCGGATGCACGGTAGATGGAACTAACAAATTTGATCCTCGGAATCCCGATGAGAAGGATAACCTCCGTGCTTTCTCCGGCACGATCCTCGGCAACGGCAAACTCCTGACTGTCCCCAAAGGTGGCAAACCGTTGCTGGCTTATGTTAAGAACGCCACGGTCAAGGATCTGAACATCTACGGTGAAGAGATCAACGGCTACGGTCTGGTAGATGGTCTTCACGGTGTCGGCTTTACAAGTGAAGACACTTTTGCGATCATCATCGAAAATGTGACGCTTAAATCCGGCACCAAGACGCTGAAATCTGGCTTAATCGGTGCAGAAGTAGATATGGATGTTAACGGCTTTGCCGGGGCGAGTGCCGCTTTTATTACGACCATCCGTAACTGTACCATTGAAAAAGATGTCGTTGTCGGTTATGACGGCACTCAAAGCGAGATTGGCGCATTTGCCGGTCGATTCCAGGGCATCATCGAAAATTGTGTCAGCCATGCCACTGTCAAAGGTGTGGATTATGTAGGTGGCATCATTGGTTCCCGTGACAATGCTATGGGACAGTGCACAGTCAGCAAATGCAGCTTTGACGGCACGGTAATCGCCAGCGGCAAATTTGCCGGTGGTATTGCAGGTACAATGTATACCGGTGCAGCAGCACCGAACGGCATTAAGACAACCATTGAGGCGTGCGTGGCTTCCGGTTCTATCAATGGCAATGAGAACGTCGGCGGAATTACCGGCGGCGACATGAAGGTCAATCAAGCGTGGAATAGCTACTCTATTACCGGAAATACATTTTCCGGCAAGGTCAGCGGCGCAAAGAATGTGGGCGGCATCATCGGATACTATCGCAGCCTGAATAAGTTTGACAACATTGCTGGAAACGCTTACCTGAAGGGCTGCGGGGCTGAACAAGGAATCGGAGCTGTTGATTATGTAGATACCAGTTGTGAAACGCACGAAACAGCGAGCGGTGCGACATACTTCGATACATCGAAGTCGCTCCCTGATATTTATGGCGTGACGAAAGAGAATCATAATCGTACAGATGATCCTTTGGGCAAAGATGCCAGCAACTTGACGATGGAAGTTGAAGATGCAACAACGCCTATCTGCTATAAGCTGGACATTTCCGGTGATTACAAGACAACGTATACGATTGGAGAAGCCCTTGACCTCAGTGGAATGGTCTGCACAGCGCATTGGACGATGAACAAGGCTGATACGGTTGTGGACACCAAAGATATTGAGATCACCGGCTTTGACACCAACCAGCGTGGTGAGCAGACCGTGACGCTGGCCTACGGCGCTGCCAAGGTGACCATCACCGTCACCGTGCTGCTGCCTGCGGGCAAGGATATTACCGTGTCCTTCGCTCTGCTGGGCGACTCCGCCCACGGCGACAGCGGCGACAAGCACACGCTGGCTGACAACAACCTGGAAACCTGGATCGACACCACGAAGGTCACGGTCAGCAACAACGCCACCGTGCTGGATGTGATCCTGGCCGTCGTTGGCGATAAGTTCGACATCAAGAACGAAAGCGGCAACTACATTCAGGCCATCACCCCCAAGGACGGCACGGAACTGGCTGAGTTTACCAACGGCAATCTCTCCGGCTGGATGTACACCCTCAACGGCGTACACCCCAACCTGGGCGTTGCACAGCAGTACCTCAACGAGGGCGACGTGATCGTGTTCCACTACACAGATGATTACCTGAAGGAATACGAGGCCGAGCAGAACCGCACCAAGACCGCCGAGGAGGTCATCGCCATGATCGACGCCATCGGCACGGTGGACCTCAGCAAGGCCGGTGCCATCAGCGCCGCACGTTCTGCTTATGACAAGCTGACCGACGCCGAAAAGGCTCTGGTCACGAACTACAACGTCCTGGTGGAAGCCGAGGCGGAATACGCCCGTCTGGCCGCCGAGCAGGGCAAGAAGCTCGACAACATCTACACCACCACCGGCGACTACATTTCCGGCCTTGGTACGCCGGATGTGGGTTCCATCGGCGGCGAGTGGATGGTCATTGATCTGGCCCGCTCCGGCCGCACGGTCCCCGACGGCTACTACGAGAAGGTCGTGGAGTATGTGCAGAAGCACGCCGACGAGAACGAGCGGCTGCATCGTGCGAAGTCCACGGACAACTCCCGTATCATTCTGGCCCTGACCGCTATCGGCAAGGATGTGACCAACGTTGGCGGCCACAACCTCCTGAGGGGTCTGGACAGCATGGACTACATCCAGACCCAGGGCATCAACGGCCCCATCTGGGCGCTCATCGCTCTGGACAGCCACAACTATCCGACCTCCGGCGATGTGACCCGTGAGAAGCTGATCCAGGCAATTCTGGACGCACAGCTTCCGGGCGGCGGCTGGAACCTCAGCGGTAATGACGCAGACCCCGACATGACCGCAATGGCCATTCAGTCTCTGGCTCCCTACTACAAGGAGAACGAGGCTGTGAAGGCCGCTGTGGACAAGGCGCTGGATGTGCTGTCTGAGCTGCAGCTGGCTACCGGCGGCTTCGGCAGCTGGGGCACCGAGAACAGCGAATCCTGCGCTCAGGTCATCGTGGCGCTGACTGCTCTGGGCATCGACCCGGCCAAGGACAGCCGCTTCATCAAGAACGGTCTGACGATTCTGGATGCGCTGGCCAGCTACTATGTGGACGGCGGCGGCTTCCGCCACATCGCCAGCGGCGACCGTGACGGCATGGCCACCGAGCAGGGCTACTACGCTTTGGCGGCCTACTATCGCTTCATCAACAGCCAGACCCGGCTCTATGATATGAGCGATGTGACGATCAAGGCAAACGAGCAGCCCGACCAGCCTGTCCAGCCCACCGACCCGACGACCCCCGTGACGCCTGCGACCGGGGATAATCAGCCGGTCATGCTGTGGTTTGGTTCTGTGCTGATTTCCGGCGCTGCGATCCTTCTGCTGGCTCAGAAGAAAAAGAAAGTCCGGTAATCCCATTTAGGACCTTTGCGCCGGGGCGCACTCATGCGTCCCGGCGCAATTTCAAACAACGTGCTGGATTTTAGGAAATGCCTATGCAAATGAAGAACGTGAACTATCCCTAAGACCCATCATAGAAATCCATATTGGAATGTAGCGCAAACTGCCCGAATGGTGTGGTTTCTGCACTTACGCTTTGAACCGGCTCTGCTATGCCTTTGGCATGGCAGAGCCGGTTTTTGCTTTTGCGGAAGAAACTCTGAGGTGGTTCCCCAACCGGTTTAGAAAAGGCGTGCTCATTCACACCTTCCGGCGCAGGAGAATCCTTCCGCCTGTGCCGCTCCATGCAGACTGCGGCAAAGGCAGAAAATCTTCTGATTTTTCTGCCTTTCGTCCCATAGCAAGCAGAAAATGTGCGGCCAATAGGTGCCGTGGCCCTCCTCCCTCAATATGAAACCCAAAATTCATATTGAAACGGAGGAAAATACGATGGATGGAAACCATCCGAAAAACAAAGGCACGCATCCACGCCGTGCAAAGGCGAAAGACAACCCCTACACGATTTACACAACCGGCTCCGATAACGGCCATCCGAAGTACATTCTGGAGTTTACGGACGGCCAGAAGCGGCCGCAGCGGCTTGAAATAGAGCAAGCGCTCTATGAACTGTTTGACCAATTTGAACTGGAGGATAAACGCTTTCTGAACGAGGTAGACCGGCACTATGAGCACATTGACCTGACCGAAGCCGAGATAGAGCATCGGGCGGCCTACCCGAAAGAATCTCTGGAGGAAGAAATTGGCCGGGGGTTCCGTCAAGAGTTATGCGCAAAATTGTTTGCAGGCTCCGGCTGAGTGAAGTC
>ERZ779895.3876-NODE-3876-length-10971-cov-30.321363_pt1 | contig 10971 bp, 7 predicted proteins | sample MGYA00511093_ERZ779895 | MGnify/ENA primary metagenome ERZ779895 (study PRJEB29588, sample SAMEA2142970) | human gut metagenome | biome: human gut; feature: human-associated habitat; material: faeces | place: Denmark | collected 2008/2010 ... | reverse complement strand
CTCGTGGTCAGTATGCTTATATGAAAAGTGGATGGCTTGACCGTATATCGAAGGGGGTTTATAAGATACATGGAACAGAACCAAGTCTATTTGCTGCTATATCGTCATACAACACGCAACTTAGCAAGAGTTGCAATGTAGGTGCATATACGGCATTGGAACTTCGAGGATACTCCCATTACCTGTCAATGGGGAAGCCTAAGGCTTATTTGTTTACAGACAAAAGCAATAAGTTACCTTTGTGGTTACTAAAAGAGGAGTGGGATATGACGATAAAATACATGACTACCTCTTTCTTGGGTGATGAACTGTTGGGTGTAGAAACTATGACTATCAATCAGCATGATTTGCTAGTGTCATCTCCAGAGCGTGCCATATTGGAGTGTCTGAACTTGCCAGATGCCTCTTCTTTTTTGCTCGATATCTATTATATCATGGAGGGTTTGACAACATTGCGTCCCAAATTGGTTCAGACATTACTGGAGGCCTGCACGTCTCAGAAAGTGAAACGACTGTTCCTCTATATGGCAGAAAAGGCTGGCCACTCCTGGTATAAGGCTATGAAACTGGAAAATGTCAATCTTGGTACATCCAGGTTTATGATCACGCCAATAGGAAAGTACATCAATAAGTATAATATGACAATCTCAAAAGAACTTGCAGAATATGAATGATATAAAATCAAGTGTTTACGCTCAGAAAGTAGAACTGCTGCTCCGTCTTATTCCGATAGTGATGGAAGAGGAGGTGTTTGCCATACATGGTGGTACTGCCATCAATCTTTTCTTGAAGGACTTGCCACGTTATTCTGTAGATATTGATTTGACCTATATCCCATTGGCTGACCGTCAGATAAGTTTGGATGACATCAATATGCATCTGAATGTCATCGCGGAAAAGGCAAAGAAAGCTTTCAAGGGAATGCATATCGTTCCAAACTTCAGTACCTGCAAACTGTTGTGCGAATATCGAGGTAAGCAGGTGAAGATAGAGGTTAACCAGACCAAGAGAGGTATTATAGGTGGTGATGTTCAAACAATACCATTGAGCGAGAAAGCACAGGAAGAGTTTTCTCTCTTTTGTGAGGCAAATGTTGTGCCCTTAACTCAATTATATGGTGGCAAGATTGCAGCAGCTTTATCACGTCAGCATCCTCGTGATCTGTTTGATGTGAAGTATAAGGATATACCATTGAGTGAATGCCGAGAGGGACTTATCTTCTGTTTACTTGGTAGTGATAGACCGATCTATGAGTCTTTTGCCCCAAGTTTGATTGATCAGCGTGAAGCAATGGATAATCAGTTTGCAGGTATGACGGATATTCCTTTTACATACGAGGAGTTTGAAGAGACTCGTGCCAAACTCATTAATGATGTCAAGTCGTTGATGACGGAAGCGGATAAGAAGTTCCTGATTAGTTTCGAATCTGGACAGCCAGAGTGGGATGGATACGAATTTGAGTATTTCAAGGATTATCCATCTGTTCAATGGAAGTTACTCAATCTGAAAAAACTTGCCAAGCAGAATCCTCAAAAGCTACAGGAGGAAGTCGCGAGTTTAGAAAGTATTTTTTAATTTCCGTTTTTGTAGGATTAAGAAAGTAAGAAAAAGCATGAATTATGAAATGCTACATATGTAATAGGGAAATGGTGGATAAACCCACTGATTCGAGCCTGTGCAAGGCACATGGCGAACATATAATACATAATGGGATACGGGGAAAGTTGATTTCTCGTGCCATATTGTGTGAGGAATGTGGAGGTGCATACAGTAAAGATGATGCAAACTTTTGCAAGATTTTTGCTCCATTTGTTGTAGCGTTGAGTGATCGGATGATTCCCGCAGATCATGGTAAGACAGATGTAAATACGCTTAAAGGAAGTATATTCAAGACACCTGACGTAAAGGAAGGCGACGAAGGCATAGAGGTCACAGCCAATAATGGTGAGGTTATACCTGTACAACCATTCTATACGATAGAAGGAAATAGAGTAGATGTTTATGCTGGCAAGAAACGCATCAAAGATTACCTCAAAGTGCTGACTAAAGAGTTGGCAGACAAGGGAGATGACATTGCCAATTATACAATAGAACGTCATACTGATATTCATGATCAGGGCTATCTAGCTTACTATTTTTCCAAAGGAAATGACAATTTCAACGAGGAATTTAAGAAGGGCATGGTCAAGATAGCTACAGAGTATGCTCTTCATTGTGGCATAAGTCGTGAGGTACTTACAGAGGTTATATCAATAGACGACAAAGGTAAGGCCACGATTGACTATGACAGAGCAAAACTAACACCTTTTATCCCAACCACATTGTTCGACATCTTGTATGAAGACCATCGATATCTTTATGAGGACGGTTATCCCTCACATATGCTTAAGTTATTTACATCGAAGTATAATGATGGTAAAACGCGATTGTATTGCTACCTTGATTTGTTCAGCACTTTTCAGTATTATGTACTTTTGAACGATGACTACGAAGGTGAAGAGATAAGCGAAACTTATGCACAGCGTTTGATTCCAAAGGGACAACGCCCCGATGTGAGCGATTATAGCCCCAAGGACTTGAGTATCGTAATACAGGATTATAAGATAGACAAGAGCGGGTTGGAAGGCAAAAACTATGAAGAGCAAGTAGCTTATGTACAAACATGTATAGATAAATATCCTCTGCAAACTTATGAGTTACATGTTGCTCTAGAAAGCGCAGTTGAGCGAATCAATAAGATAATCACGGCTTATTATTTCAAGGTGTTGAAAACATCTGTACCAAAAGCATGGAAAGCCCTATTAACTCCTTTGGGATTGGATGACATACCTGCATCAGCAAATACAATTCTAGCTACTTTGTGTAAAGATGCTCAAATCACCAACCTGCTAAAAGTTTATCAGGCATTTTCAGAATCAATAAAGCCAGAGTTTTATCGGAAGTATGGGTTTGAGATTATTGAAGATGAAATAACAAATTATTCTCACCCTGATGAGAGCATGAAAGTTTTACACAAGCATAAGGCAGCAGCAAAGGAATATATGAACGTAAAGTTCTCACATTTGAGTTGCTTGTGTTATGAGCCGTCAAAATTGAACCAAAATAATTGAAAGGATTTATGAGAACTATCATTCTTCCGGCACTAAATGGAGATTGTATTCTGGTGGAATTCCAGCTGTCCCATTATATCCTTATTGATGGAGGATATGTCGATACATACGAGAACTATCTTTTGCCTACTCTAAAAGAAATTGAATCGCGAGGAGGTAAACTTGATGTGGTGGTTGTAACCCATATAGACGGCGACCATATCTCTGGCATCATCAGGTTGCTGGAAGAGATGCCAATCGGGATAGGAGATGTATGGTACAATGGTTACAGACATATTCAGTCAGTAGCTGTTACCACGGAAGAAAAAGAAACGTTTGTTCATAGAAATATCTGCAAAGAGTGTCAAGCTGAGAAACCAAAACCCATTAGCGCAAAACAAGGGTGTACCTTATCAGCACTTATAGCAAAAAACGGGGTTTCTTGGAATACACCGGCGAAAGGTAATACCATTATGGCGCCATTATCATTTCCGTTAGGGAATGCTAATGCTATTATTCACGTTCTTTCTCCCAACAATGAGGATATAAAAGCCCTTGAAAGTTTTTGGAAGAAAAGGCTGATTAAAGACAGATTGTTAAAAAAGGCTCACAGTGAAGAGTTCTGGGATGATGCTTATGAGTTTAGTCTTAGCAAAGATATGCCAGGATTCCATTTCCATGAGAAAAAGGTATCTAAGAATCATGATTTGCTTAAGTTGTGTAAGGAGACTTATGAACCAGATGGTTCTGCAAGCAACGGAAGTTCTATTTCATTTGTGATTGAGACAGAAGGAAAGAGAGTGTTGTTTTTGGGTGATTCACATGCGGAAACGGTAATGACATCACTGAAGGCACTTTACGGTGAAGAAAATGCACCCTATCATTTTGATGCTGTGAAACTTTCGCATCACGGTAGCTATAACAACAATTCACCAGAGTTGTTTAGTTTGTTAGTTGCAGACAAATGGTTGGTGTCCACAAATGGTGATAAGTATAACCATCCTGATATGCCTACTCTGGCACATATTATTACGAAGGATAAAGGCAGAAAGATATACTTCAACTATGACTTACCAATCTGCGAGGAGCTAAGTGATGAATTATACCATAAAGATTTTAACTTTGAAATCATAACTCCTAAAGGAAAGAGCGGAATTCAAATTGAGATATGATATGTACGAGAAGCTGATAGTACAAATATTCTGTGACAAAGAAGTAGGAACTGCATTCTATGTAGCTCCAGACCTTTTATTAACAGCGTGGCATACTGTTGAATCTTTCAAAGAAGGTGGAAAAAATGTGTTGAAGGATGTTGAGGGTGATTTGGCCTTTGTGGTAGAAAAAGAATATGAAGATGCAGATGTCGCAGTGTTGAAGGTGCAGGGAAGATCGTTAGAAGAGTATTTGCCCCTGCTATCTCACCATATAAGAATTGGAGAAAGTTGCATTACGTTTGGATACCCTGATACAGCCAAACAGAATGGATTGAGACTTGAGGGTAATATCAAACAAAGAGTCATGGGTCCGACCGCAGATTTCAACCTTCAGACAGATGATACAAGAGACGGTTATGATTATAGCGGTATGTCTGGCGCTCCTTTGTTTCTGGGGAATCAGGTTGTAGGAGTTGTCATAGAGCAAACAGGGAATAGCTTAAACCTTGTGAGTGTCCAAAAATTAAACGAAATTCAAGAAGGGGCCCTGCCAATAGAAATAGAACAGGAATTGACATCAATACCAGCGTCAATAGCACGGGATGTAGAAGTATCACAACCGAATTTTGAGGTCATACAAACCTTAGATGAGCGACTTGCAGACAGTGGTAGTAAATGGCTGTTGCTGTATGGTTCACCAGGCTGTGGCAAAACAACACTATCAGCTTATTTCGAGTCGAATGATGAAAATGTGGAAGTATTAGGCAGGTTTTTCTTCAAGGTGCCTAATGATATCCATAGTCGAGCGGAGCGCTGTTCCCAAGGTTTTTTTGTTAACTGGTTGGAAACTGTTTATGCAAACCTTACCGGAGCGGAGCTTGTGAAATCGTCTTTCGAAGACAAGCGTAATAGAGTAGCAGGATGGTTATCGATGATAAGCCGTATGTTGCTAAGTAAGGGTAAAAGGGGCATTATTTTTATAGACGGGCTGGATGAATTGTCAACAGAATGTGGCAACCGTGTTGATGATATCCTTTCGCTCATTCCCGACACGTTACCTGATAATATCAGCATTGTGTTGTCTTGCATTACAAAAGAAATATTGCCTGCAAGTGTGATAGGAAGGATTTCTGCAGACAACTATATTGAGGTTACGCCATTGAATATGGCTGCTTGCGAATCGTTCATACAAGAAAACAGCGGCGAGTGGTCTAAGCCTTACTCGTTTATACAAGCTGTTGCAGTTAAGACAGAGGGGCATCCCCTATATATGAACTATCTCTGTCGCTATATTTCTGAAACCTTTAATGAAAGTACCAAAGAATGCGAACTGAATGACTGGCTGATTAGTTTGCCTACTATTAGTGGAGATATCCGCTCTTATTATGAAGCCGTCTGGAAGAAGGCGGATCCTAAAGGTGTCGTATTCGAAGTACTGGCTTTATTGTCTCAAACAAGAGGACCTGTCGAAGAAGAGCATTTGATAGGTATGATGAAAAGTCCAAACCCCTTTGAATTCAAGTCGGTTACCAAGGAGTTCTGGCATCTGTTAAAAGAGAAAGACTCCGACGTATATGAAATATATCATAGCTCGTTCCGGCTTTTCATAACAGGGAATCTATCAACTATTATTAATTACACCAATGACCAGATAGCGGCCTATTGTGATGCTCATAAAGAACAAATATATTCTATAGAAAATCACCTGCATCACGTAGTTAATGGCAGCGATGTGAGGAAAGGTCTAGCTATGTGTAATCAGAGTTGGGCGGACCAATGTGCCATAAACGACGTATCACCAGACCTGGTAATGCATGATATCAAAGAATGCCTGTCGCTGGCTGTGGACAACAATCTTCCAATTGAGGTCGTAAGACTGATGCTTCTAGCGCAACGTATAGAAACGCGCTGTGACTCAATCATGGTGGATAATGCAAAAGAGGTGGCGGATATAAAGATACTTATGGGGAAACCAGCAGTGGCACTGAAGTATCTGGTAAGGGACAATAGCCTCTTAGTGGGCATTGATATGGCGATTTCCTATTTGCGCTGTTTGTTCGAATTAGGGTATGAGGATGAGGCGTACACCTTATCGTGTGCAATAGAGGCAGCCATCAGGAAGCAAATAAACGAAAACATTGGGAAAAAATCCAGCCCATACGTATTTGTACTCAAAGGTCAATTGATGGTGGAAGGAATTCTGGCAGGATATGAAGATCCTGCCCATTTGCCACGCTACTTCAGTTTTCTCAATCGTCTGATAGAAGGAAAAAACGAAGGGACCATCAAAATGAAATCGATGATTCGCGAGATGATTTTAGCCTATCAGATTTCAAATGAACTGCGATCCGGCAAAAAGATTGACATAGGGCAGCATTTGAAAAAATATGAAATTGACTGGAATGAAGAGTTTCTTATGTTCTTCATCAAGGTCATAGCGTTATATGATCATACAGATACAGGGTTACATGTCATTGGTCACAATGAAGCCTTCAATGACTGTCTGAGACAGGTTGAGGAAGCCATGTTAAGCCACACCTTTAAGTTTTGTGAAGATGAACTGAAGGTGTTGCCTAGTTGGTTGATTGATAAAAAAATCCGTACGGATATCGTTCAAAAGATACTGAAGGATTATGGCCCCAATCCCGGCTCTTTTGTATTCAGGAAGGATAATGGTGTTGATGTTGATGCCGATTCGCTGAATCATTTCTATCAGGAGAGTCTGTATTTGGCATATCTCGATGAAGAACTGCCTTGCCCGGTGCTGAACCGCAACTATCATGGTGACATCAGTTGGGCGAGATATATTGAAGCCTTAGTGACCCGGACCGCATACGTCAATGGAGTCCTCTACAGGAAGAGAGCAGCTGGAGAGGATTATCAAGGAATGTATGCTGCTGTCAAGGAGATTATTGACTCCATGGATTTTTCTTTTGAACAGCGTGTGAGATGGAAGCGGAGCTACTTGTTGCCTGAAGAGTTAATCCCATTTGTATATGACAAACTGGCTGAGATATACAAAGAGTTTTTTGTGGACAAGCTCAATGACTTTATGGCGCATTTGCAAAATAGAATGTCTGACCAACTATCCCTATATAGAGAGGGCTATTGTGCCATATTAATCAGACTGACTGTTATATTTGCTCCAAGTGAGCAAACGCGTGGCATTGCATTGTATTTAGCAGACGAGGCCGTAAAATATATTGAATATGCTGTACAGAATCGCAGCGAGTGTTGCGGTTATTTACTGCAAATATGCCGTGAATATGCCTTAATGGGAGAGAATGATAAGACAACTGTCGTTTATCACGAAGTGATGCGTAGTTCCATGGGGCCGGAATGGTATAAAGAGGCACAATTAGAGTTTATCAATCGCTTCAAAAGTTTAGATGTAGCTTTTGATAAAAAGCAGATTGCCCACTTGGCAGCTATTTTCGAGGAAGCATCAGGTGAAATGACCTTCCAACGATACATCAGGCAGCAAAAGAATACTTTTGTGGCAACAATTGCAAAAACGTCTTCGTTGAAAGATGCCATAGCATATTATAAGTTTGAGACACTTCCGGCTGCGGACAGGATAGTGAAAAATGCAGAGGAGTGGAAGGTGGATATGCCAAAGGTCGGTGAAGGATATGACCTTGGATGTAACCATTTGATAGAAGCCAGTGCCATTTGCCAGCTATTAGAGGAATGCAAGGAAGTTTCGCCGTATATTCGGTATTCAATAAGCGAATTGTTCTGGGATAACTGGGACAAGATGCATAACGATTATCAATATGCTGAGCTTCATGCAGATATTTTCACTGTCTTGGGAGAAAATAAAGTGCAGGAAAATTTGTTGCCCAGAATGGCAGAATACTTTATTGATGAGTATAACCACGATGGAAAAGGTGATTATCTAAATGAACTGGAACGTTTGAAGATTCCGACAGCAATTCTTAACGAGTTGGAAAGCAAGTTAGAAGAGTTGGGTTATAAATGGAAAAGGGTTTCCAAGAATAGAAAAAATGATATGATAGAGGAGGAACGCATTGAGAAACTCTCAGACTTGCCTACTAGCCAAGCTGTTCTTGAGAAATGTAGGAAAGATATTGTCTCACCATTGGGTAGCTATTGGTATTCGTTGAGTGAAATCATAAGCCCACTTATCAGTAAATCTGATTTTAATTTCAATGAACTGTTTGAGGTAATAACGAGTCATTATGATATCAATGTTAGACCATCCGCTGAACAATTTGAGAAATTTAATTGGTTTGAAGGGAAACTGGAGGAAAGAGATAGAGACGAACAAATGATTCATTTGTTAATTTGGTTCTTGTTACACCCCGACAGAACTATTTCTTCTAGAGCTTATGAAGCGATTTGCTGGCTTGTTAAATATGATGGGAGAGTGATTGATTGCTTGATTGATGAGGTCGTGAGTCCATCAGAGATAGGACTAGCTACGCAAGCATCTGCTGTACTACTTGAAATGGCAAAGGATAATCCTGATAGGGTATTGGCTCATACGAAGATGAAAGATAATGAGGCGCAATTACTGAATATCCCTCTTTTTTCTGTTTCCAGGAATCTCTATGAGATGGCTAAAGTATTTGCAGAGAAATGTGGCTATACAGACTTGTTAGTTGAATTGAAATCGGTGATACCCGAATCATTACCAGATAGGGGAGATGTGTGGATTGATTTTAAAGATAAGATGTTTGTTGAACATAAGATTGACATGCTCAATAATCTTAATGTAACTGGTAAAGACTTCGCCATGCTGTATCTTGATGAAGTACATGAGATGGCAAAGAATGGGGTTGTTAGCACGCTTATTCGTTCGGGCGTGTACGTTCAAAGGAGTTTTTATTTGGATTATCCACCTAAGGGAAGATATAGTAGGATGATGGAAAACTTGTTTGACAGGATACTCTATCGCAAAGTGGATAATGCAAGGGCAGGACGCGTGTATAACGCAATCAATGACTATTAATATGGCAAAAGACCTACATTCATCATATCCAGAGAGAAGGTACTTTGAAAGAGGTGCCAATCTTTTGAGAGAGTGTTTGGAGAATGACTGCATTCGTTTTTCTGCAAGTGGTGCTAATCAAACAGCGGACTCTATTATGCGTGTGAGAGTATTGCCAAATGGTCGGTTGAATCTAGACACAGTTGATGAACTTGTAAGATCAAGTTTTCATATGTTAGCATCGGACGTATTCAATCAATTGCATGAAAGAAAAGAGTAAATACGGGATGCCGCCACCTGATTCAAGAGCGGCCTTTGAACATAATGTGTTTTTACTGGTTGACGGGTTAGAGCAACACGCCGGAGATGAAGCCTGCTTGGCAAACCGTGCTTGGGCTTTGGGCGACTCGTTAGAACATGCACGTTATCTTCCCAACCGAAGAATAGAAATAGCTAATATAGATGAAAGAATGCGCAATTTAGCTAACATGATGGACTGGATGAAGTATTTACCTCTGATGCAATTTGAAAAGGATCACAATAATGACTGAGATTAGAGATTTTTTGCTGAAGAGATTGCCTTGCTGAAGAAGATTCAAAAGTACGGGAAAGAACAGTCCCAAGGTGACCTGGAAAGGGTAGTAAGGGTTAAGCTACTCTTGTTATTCCGTATTTACTCGAATCTGTATTCGTCTCTACTATTAACTGTGCAAGTCCTGAAAACTGGAAAGATTTCATTTTTTCAGTTACCGATAGGATTGTTGTTGCGTTGTTGTTTTACCGACTGTTTGTTCGCTCTATACATTCAGCGTGCAGGCAAGGAACGAGTTTTCGAGGAGTTGGATTTGAGAACAATAGAGTATGCTAATTCGATGTTGGATCGCAAAGAAGTATATAGAGATCAGGTGAAAAGTACAGGAAAGATCCTTGATGATGATTATATAGATCATTTGTGGGAGTTGACGATGGAAGACAACTTTTTGGGGCCACTGACACTTGACGATAATCTGGAAGAGTTGACGGTTACGAAACGATTGAAGGGGCAACTGAAGGAAGAAGGTTTTTCGAGAGTAAAGAGTGTTATGACCAAAGATGTTGCAGACTTCTTGACAAGTATTCCTGAACTAGAAAAGAAGGCTACAAGATTATATCACTATTACAAGTATTTTTCGCAATATGAGCACTTCTCGGAAAACGGACAAGGGGATGTGCTCGCGTCGTCGAAAAAGGAAGGTAATGATAATATCCATTTTCCTTCTGCTATCAGAGCATTGAGTGCTGGGGTAGAGATTGTTATGAATAATTATGGCAAATGACTAATGAAAAGCGGGGTAAAGGATGAAAAATGAGGGAAACGATACATAAGCAATTGAAGAGAAAGCGTTGAATCTCTTCTTTTTGTCCCTCGAAGAGAATGTGTTACTTCGGGGGACAAATGGGGGACAAAATGGGTGATAATCTGCAAATATCAAAGTTAAAAATCAAAAATCTGCAAAAATGAACGGAATCTATGTAGATTGATTTAAAGAGATTTACAGGCTTATATTTGCAGATAGTATGCTTTTCTTTGCAAAAAATCACTTTCCGATGCAGAATCTACTTCCCGATGCAGAAGTTACTATTTGCAAATATAAGTCGCTGATAATCAGCGTATATTCCTCCAATTATGGGGGACAGATACTATGCCGAGGGACGGAGGAGGGACGGAAAATATACAAGAATCTGCAAATGAAGCTGCCGTCAAAAATAAAATATACAAACATCTGCAAAGACG
>ERZ779895.3873-NODE-3873-length-10987-cov-2.164654_pt1 | contig 10987 bp, 11 predicted proteins | sample MGYA00511093_ERZ779895 | MGnify/ENA primary metagenome ERZ779895 (study PRJEB29588, sample SAMEA2142970) | human gut metagenome | biome: human gut; feature: human-associated habitat; material: faeces | place: Denmark | collected 2008/2010 ... | reverse complement strand
ATAAAGTACTCTGGTCTGTGGATTATTTTCCAGGATAAAGTGTGCGATCGAGTGCATCAGATGGGTTTTCCCCAGTCCAACACCTCCGTAGAGGAAGAGGGGATTGTAGATTTCGCCCGGGGATTCGGCAACTGCCAAAGATGCAGCGTGTGCAAATTTGTTGTTGCTTCCGACAACGAAGTTTTCAAAGGTATATTCCGGATTTAAATTTGCTTTTTCTAATATATTATTGAAAGAATTGTCAGTATTCGAAGAAGAATCCGCTTCTTTTACAACATTTTGTTCTACAGTATACACGATCTTGGTGCAGTCCAGTCCTGTAAGCTCTGCAATCGTAGAACGAAGCGGAGTTGTAAACTTCTTATTTATATAGGAATTAATGAAATCCTCGTTAATACCCATTTCATCAATCGGGACATAAATAAAAAGAGTGCCTTCGTCACTGTCATATCTTTGTACTTGAAGTGGTTTGATCCAGGTGTTGATGGAAATTGGGGAAAATCCGAATTCTGTACTGAGGGTATCCACAACACTGTCCCACTTTTCTTCTATGATATTCATGAGGATCTCCTTTTAAGGCCAGTTTTACTTATTTAATATTAAACTAAAACAGGAAAATTATCAATGCTTATTTTTGAATGTGCATAACTTTTCGACAATAATCCACACTCAAAAATGCGATAAAATGGGCGTTTGTGAGAAAAATGTAGAAAATATGCAAAAGTTACACACGAAGTTATCCCCAAGTTATCCCCAAAATGTGGATAACTTTATGTAAACCAGTAAGTTTACATAAGTATGTTACAGAAGAATCAGATGAAAAAAAGGTTGAAAAATAAAGGAATTTTGGGAATCACAGACTTCGAAAAATGCAGAAAAATGTCGAAAGAAGGAAAGAGGGGGGATTGGCAGTGTGAATAACTAAAGGAACATCATCCACAGTGGGAAAAGCCTTATTTTAAGGCATTTTTTTGAAAAAGAAAAAAAGTTTTTCACATCAAATAAAAAAGTTATCCCCAAGTTATCCCCAAAATGTGGATAACTGAGTGTAAACTATGCAGATGTCCGCTTTGCATCCGTTTGTCTATGGGACTGACAGGAACGGTTCTGCCCCAAAGCTCGGTTCAATTGAAAAAATCACGGAATTACTTGACTTTATAGGGCTTTGCATATATAATTGAAACGATGTTTTCTAAACAGATAAAACAGATTTTATATTTGATAAGGAGGTGCCGTAATAATGAAAATGACATTTCAGCCAAAGAAAAGATCCAGAGCTAAAGTTCATGGATTCAGAGCAAGAATGAGCACTGCAGGCGGAAGAAAAGTACTTGCTGCCAGAAGATTAAAAGGAAGAAAAAAATTATCAGCATAGGCCGCAGATGTGTGGCCTTTTCTTCTATGTTCGTCTTTTGAAAGGATGACAGAAAAAAGGAAGCAGTATGATATTTTCAGAGTCTTTGAAAAAAAACAGAGATTTCCAGACGGTATATAAGTATGGAAAGTCGGCCGCCAACCGTTATCTCATTATGTATATCTATCCGAATCAGACAGAGAGGAACAGACTTGGGATTTCGGTCAGTAAAAAGGTGGGCAATAGTGTGGTCAGACACAGACTGGCCAGATTGATAAGAGAAAGTTATCGCCTGAGTGAAACCAGATTTCACTCAGGATATGATATTGTAGTAATTGCAAGACCTGTTGCAAAAGATAAGAATTATTTTGAAGTAGAAAGTGCATTATTACATCTTGGTAAAGTGCATAAAATAGCAGGTTGATATTCATGAAAAATATTTTAATCGCAATGATCCGGTTTTATCAGAAATTTCTGTCACCATTAAAGCATACGAGATGCCCCTATACACCGACCTGCTCGCAGTATGGCCTGGAGGCGATACAAAAATACGGGGCTGTTAAAGGAAGTCTTCTGGCATGCTGGAGGATTATGCAATCCCTTTTCCAAGGGTGGTTATGATCCCGTTCCGTAAACGGGTAGGAAGAATTAAAAATAGAAAATTGAATATGAAGAACTGCTGTATAATGTCAGGTGAATATGCAGGAGGAAGGTTATGTTATTAACAAAAAGCAACACCATCATCATTGGACAGGTGGCAACACTGTTAGGTCTTTTGATGAATGCGATTTTTAGTTTCACTGACGGGGTGTTTGGGATTTCCAATATCGGTGTATGTATTATTTTGTTTACACTGGTTATTTATGCCCTGCTCACTCCACTCACGATCAAACAGCAGAAGTTTTCAAAGATGTCTGCGATCATGAATCCTGAGATAAAGGCAATCCAGAAAAAGTATGCCGGCAAAAACGACCAGGTAAGTATGATGAAGATGAACGAAGAAACACAGAATGTATATGCAAAATACGGTGTTTCTCCGATGGGAACATGTCTTCCGATGCTGATTCAGCTGCCGATCCTGTTTGCATTGTATCGTGTAATCTGGAATATTCCGGCTTACGTTGCAAGTGTAAAAGATGTATTTACTCCTCTTGTAAATGTTCTTTTAAAGACACAGGGTACACAGCAGTTTTTAGCTGATACAGTAGGAAACCAGGTCAATTTCCAGAGACTTGGTTATACAGCAAACAGTGCGATCGATGCACTGTACAAGTTCAAACCGGCAGACTGGACTGCAATGGCAGAGAAGTTTCCGGATCTGTCAGGTATGATCTCACAGACAACAGGCAGTCTTGATAAAATGAACTATTTCCTGGGATTGAATATTTCCAACTCACCGATGACAGCGATGGTGGAAAATTTCAAGGCACATAACTGGATTTTATTTGTATGTGCACTAGCAATCCCGGTACTGGCAGGTTTAAGCCAGTGGCTCAACACCAGACTGATGCCGCAGGCAGCAGCAAGCCCGGCAGGAGACGACAGTTCCATGGAAAGCTCCATGAAGATGATGAACAATATGATGCCTCTGGTATCTGTATTCTTCTGTCTGTCACTTCCGATCGGTCTTGGTATCTACTGGATCGCAGGTGCGGTATTCAGAGGTATCCAGCAGGTTGTTGTCAACAAACATATGGAAAAGATGGATATGGACGCACTGATCCGCAAAAATGTGGAGAAAATGAATGCCAAACGTAAGAAACAGGGACTTCCGCCAAAGAAAATTTCTGAGCATGCAAAAGTAAACTTCAAAGATCTTGAGGATGCACAGAAAGTGGATGAGAAGAAACAGGCAGAACGTCAGAAAAAAATCCAGGATTCTACGGAGTACTATAAACACGCAGATGCGAAACCGGGAAGTATTGCAGCAAAAGCGAGAATGGTTCAGCAGTTTGATGAAAAGAATCCAAAAGGTAAGAAAAATAAGAATTAAAGTAATAAGGTAATAAAGAGAAGTAATATGGGGAGAAGGATGGGAGGTATTAAAATGGAAGAGTATATCGAGGTTTCTGCGAAGACAAAAGAAGAAGCGATCATGAATGCAGCAATTCAGCTTGGAACAAGCAGCGATAATATTGAATATGATGTTATTCAGGAAGCAACTTCCGGACTTTTTGGAATCGGAAGAAAACCGGCCATTATAAGGGCAAGAAAGAAAAAAGATATTTCTCTTGATTTTGAGGAAGCCGTAAGAGATCCTTTGAAGGACATTTCTGCAAAGAAAAGCTTTATGAAAAAACCGGCAAAGAAATTTACCAAAGAGCCGGTAAAAAAACAGCCTGAGAAAACGGTTGAAAAGAAGGAAGAAAAACCGGTTGAGAAGAAACCGGAAAGAAAACCGGAAAATCAGCCGCAGCCAAAAGCTGAAAAAGAAGTGGAAGTAAAGAAAGAAGAACCGCAGGCAAAACCGGCAGTTACAAGAGAAAAGCTTCCGATCAACAAAGAAGCAGCAGAGAAAGATGCAAAAGAATTTCTGGAGAAAATGTTTGCAGCAATGGATTCAGAAGTTTGCATCAAAACATCATTTGATAAAGATGACAATCTGAACATCGAGCTTTCCGGTAAAGACATGGGTGTTCTGATCGGTAAGAGAGGACAGACTCTTGATTCTATCCAGTATCTTACAAGCCTCGTTGTCAACAAAGGCAATGCGGGATATGTACGTGTGAAGGTAGATACCGAAAACTACCGTGCACGCAGAAAAGAGACACTGGAAAATCTGGCAAAGAATATTGCGTTCAAAGTAAAGAGAACAAAGAAACCGGTATTCCTGGAGCCGATGAATCCATACGAGAGAAGAGTGATTCATTCTGCACTTCAGAATGATCCGCTGGTGTCCACACACAGCGAGGGCGAAGAGCCGTATCGTAAAGTAGTTGTTACATTAAAAAAACAGTAAAGTAAAATAGTTGTAAGTGATATGAGTCTGATTTTCAGTGCGGCAGATATGCTGCCGAAAATCAGACTTTTTGAATATCAGGAGGAATCAATGAAAGGTGAAACGATTGCAGCGATCTCCACAGCAGTCAGCAGTTCCGGAATCGGGATTGTGCGAATCAGCGGAGATCAGGCATTTGAAATAGCGGACCGTGTATACAGAAGTCCGAAAGGCAAAAAGAAATTATCAGAACAGCAATCCCATACGGTTCACTATGGTTATATCTGTGACGGAGACGAAGTGCTGGATGAGGTGCTTGTAGTTCTGATGCGTGCACCGAGGAGTTTTACGGCGGAAGATACCGTAGAAATCGACTGCCACGGCGGTGTGTATGCGATACAGCGAGTGCTGGAAGCTGTGATCAAAAATGGTGCAGCTCCGGCAGAGCCGGGAGAATTTACCAAACGTGCCTTTTTAAATGGAAGAATGGATCTGTCGCAGGCGGAGGCGGTGATGGATGTCATTGAGGCAAAAAATGAATACGCTCTGAAAAGTTCCGTCGGCCAGCTTCGCGGAAGCATCGGTCAGAAAATAAAGGATCTGAGAGCAAAGATCATTTATCATATTGCATATATTGAGTCGGCATTGGATGATCCGGAACATATCAGCCTTGACGGTTATCCGCAGGAGCTTGAAAAGGAAAATGAAGCGTGGATCGAGATGATCGAGAAGCTGATCCGCTCTGCAAACGATGGAAGGATCATGACGGAAGGCATCAAGACGGTAATCCTTGGAAAGCCAAACGCCGGAAAGTCTTCTCTGCTTAACAAGCTCTGCGGAACGGAAAAGGCGATCGTGACAGACATTGCGGGAACGACAAGAGATGTGCTGGAGCAGAGCATCAATCTTCACGGCATCACACTTAACCTGATGGATACCGCAGGCATCCGTGATACGGAAGATATCGTAGAGCAGATTGGTGTGCAGCGTGCAAAAAAATATGCAAAAGAAGCAGACCTGATTCTGTACGTGGCAGATTCATCGACCGCACTGGATGAGAATGATGAAGAGATTATCGAACTATTTGAAGGCAGAAAGGTGATCGTTCTTTTAAATAAATCGGATCTGGAGCCGGTAACGACAGAACAGATCCTGAAGGAAAAAGTGGGAGAACATCCGGTGATCTGCGTTTCTGCAAAAGATGAGACTGGATTTGAACAGCTTGAGGATACACTCAAAAATATGTTTCTCGAAGGCAGCCTTTCTTTTAACGATGAGGTATGTATCACAAATATGCGTCATAAGGCAGCACTTATGGATGCAAAAGAGAGCCTGAAGCAGGTGACGGAGAGCATCGCACAGGATATGCCGGAGGATTTCTTCTCGATCGATCTGATGAGTGCATATGAATCTCTGGGAACGATTATCGGCGAGGCCGTGGATGATGATCTGGTAAATGAAATTTTCAGTAAGTTCTGTATGGGCAAATAAGTGGAGGCAAGAAATGAATACATTAGAAGAATATACAGATGTGGTAGTCGTAGGAGCCGGACATGCCGGATGTGAGGCAGCACTTGCCTGTGCAAGACTGGGTCTTGAGACGGCTATTTTTACAGTCAGTGTGGACAGCATTGCACTGATGCCGTGCAACCCGAACATAGGTGGAAGCTCCAAGGGTCATCTGGTAAGAGAGATCGATGCACTTGGCGGTGAGATGGGAAAAAATATCGACAAAACGTTTATCCAGTCCAAGATGCTCAATAAATCCAAAGGACCTGCCGTACATTCTCTGCGTGCACAGGCAGACAAGGCAGAATATTCCAGATCCATGCGAAAAGTTTTGGAAAACACAGATAACCTGTCAATCGTGCAGGCAGAAGTTGCAGAAATTCTGACAGAAGACGGAAAAATCACCGGAGTCAAAACATTCTCCGGGGCAACGTATCACTGCAAAGCCTGCGTGCTTTGTACCGGAACATATCTGCGTGCAAGATGTATTTACGGTGATATCAGTAATTATACCGGGCCAAACGGATTGCAGGCAGCAAATCATCTGACAGATTCCCTGAAAGCACATGGAATCGAGATGCAGCGATTTAAGACCGGTACACCGGCACGTGTAGACCGCAGATCGATTGATTTTTCAAAAATGCAGGAACAGTTTGGCGATGAGAGAGTGGTACCCTTTTCTTTTACAACCGATCCGGAGAGTGTCCAGATCGACCAGGCATCCTGCTGGCTGACTTATACAAATGAGACGACACATGAGATCATCCGTGCCAATTTGGACAGATCGCCACTTTATTCCGGTATGATCGAGGGAACCGGACCAAGATACTGTCCGTCCATCGAGGACAAAGTGGTAAAATTTGCAGATAAAAACAGACACCAGGTATTTCTTGAGCCGGAAGGACTGCATACGAACGAAATGTATATCGGCGGTATGTCAAGCTCCCTGCCGGAAGATGTTCAGCATGAAATGTACCACACGGTAGCCGGACTTGAGCACGCAAAAATCGTCCGCAATGCCTATGCGATCGAGTATGACTGCATCAATCCGAGACAGCTGGATGCATCCCTGGAGTTTAAAAATATCAGGGGACTTTTCAGTGGCGGACAGTTTAACGGCAGCAGCGGATATGAAGAAGCAGCGGCACAGGGACTGATTGCCGGTATCAATGCAGCAATGCAGGTAAAGGGAAAAGAGCCGCTGATCCTTGATCGTTCGGAAGCTTATATTGGTGTTCTAATCGATGATCTGGTAACAAAAGAGAATCGTGAGCCATATCGTATGATGACATCCAGAGCAGAATATCGTCTGCTTCTGCGTCAGGACAATGCAGATCTGCGTCTGACAGAGAAAGGTTATCAGGTGGGGCTGATCTCCGAAGAACGCTATCAGGAGCTGAAAACAAAAGAGCGTCAGATCGCAGAGGAAATGGAACGTGTAGATCATGAGAATATTGGCGGAACCGAAGTAGTACAGAAATTTCTGGAGGCACATGAAAGTACACTTCTGAAGTCCGGAACAACCATCGGAGAACTGGTACGCCGTCCGGAGCTGGACTATGAGATGTTAGCAGAGATTGACAAAAACAGACCGCAGTATTCTGCCGGTGTGCGTGAACAGGTCAATATCAACATCAAATATCAGGGCTACATACGAAGACAGATGAAGCAGGTCGAGCAGTTCAAGAAAATGGAAAACAAACGGATTCCGAAAGATATTAATTACGACGAAGTCGGAAGCCTGAGAATTGAAGCGGTGCAGAAACTGAAAAAATTCCAGCCGCTTTCCATCGGACAGGCATCCCGTATTTCCGGTGTGTCACCGGCGGATATTTCCGTACTGCTCGTATATTTGGAATCCAGAGATCGAAAATAAAGTGAAGTCCTGCGGCAAAAGAATGTTTGGCAGACGAAACGTAAATATTGAATTTTAAGTCAGATGCACGAGATATTTGACAGGAGGAAAACGTGGACAGAAGTAAATTTCATATTTTAGAAGATGGATGTCAGGCATTTGGCGTGACATTGACAGAGAAGCAGATTGAACAGTTTGAGAAATATTATGAGCTGCTGGTAGAATGGAATAAAGTGATGAACCTCACCGGGATCACTGAATTTGACGAAGTGATGCAGAAACATTTTGTGGACAGCGTGGCAGCGGCAGAATATGTGGAGATGGAAAAAATAAACAGCCTGATCGATGTCGGGACCGGAGCCGGCTTTCCGGGAATCCCGCTGAAGATTGTTTATCCACATTTGCAGGTGACACTTTTGGACTCTTTGAACAAAAGGATCAAATTTCTGGATGAAGTTGTGGATAACCTGGGGCTTATCGGAATCGAAACGGTGCATGGAAGAGCAGAAGATGCGGCGAAAAAAGCAGAATACCGCGAACAGTTTGATCTGTCTGTTTCCAGAGCAGTGGCGACCCTTGCGTCCCTTACCGAGTACTGCCTGCCGTTTGTAAAAGTCGGCGGAAAATTTGTTTCCTATAAATCTGTTTCAGTGGATGAAGAAATCGCTCAGAGTAAGAAGGCAGTTTATGTGCTTGGCGGAGAAATCGGAAAAGTGGAGAAATTCCATCTGCCGGGAAGTGACATGGAGAGGGCACTTGTGGTTGTGGAAAAGAAGAGAAGCACGCCGAAGAAATACCCGAGAAAAGCCGGGATGCCGACGAAAGAGCCTCTTGCGTGAATGTGCAAAAAGAAGATCATTAAAATAGTAAAAGATAGTTAAAAATAGGGAAAAAACAGTACGCCATAAATACACGAAAACAATCTGCTGACACGCTTCGTTTCCTGGGAAGCTGCCGTCCGTGCGATTTGTTTTCGGATATTTATGGCTGTATTATTTTACGTACTTTTTTCTACAGGTGAAACCATCGGATGTAATTGATCGAATTTACAGTTGTACTATGGAAATTACAGGGCTTTTTGGAAGTATGGTATCCTGTTAATAGTTGATGCATGAGTCAAAAAGTTAAAAGGTTGTTATAAAAAAAGTAAAAAACAGGATAATTTTTGTAAGGAGAATTTTTATGGATTTGATTAAGAATTTTGATTTTGCCGAGTTTGATCATGATAAAATTCTGGAAAACGTAACACCGATTCTGCTTCCGGAGCGTAACGTGACATCCGATCAGGTGTCCTGCAAAGTCCCGGGGATGGAAGATGTCCGGATGCTGTTCGCCATCTGTCAGGACGAAAAGCTGTATTTACTAACGAAAAAGGCTCTGATGAGAGAGAAGGTACTGCTGGAAGAAATGACAGATCGGGTAAAAATGATGGATTATGACTGGCAGATTGACAGTCTGAAGGATTATGGGATTGGAAAAGAGAATCCTTATGATTCTTATATGCTGTCCAATCTGTACTATTCCTATGGAGCAGCGGCGATTGCACTTCCGCAGGTGCAGGCATGGATGTATATGAAATTCAAATGCAATTTGCTGATCCAGCTATGGAACATTCACCACGTGGTTGTCATTCCGGAAAATACATTGCCGGAGGATTATGATCCGCAGTTTTTTATTGATGAGATAAAACGGGCAAACAGAGAAACCATTCCGGAGGAAGAATGGCTTTCCGACCGGCTTTACTATGTGGATTACAAAAAGAAAAAAAATCATCTGAGAACTTTTGTATAGACAGGGGAAATAAAAGTAGATATTACCAGGAATTATCATATCGGCGAGAACTATAATCTGTTTGATGATTTTTGGGTAAGATAAACCCAGCAGCGAAGGTGTACACCAGATGTGAGGTGATCTCCGTCTTTGCAGGCGGTGAACAACAAGTCTGTGTCTGTGACGGGATAAAATCTCCCATCTGATATAACCTTCGGCGGATTGCAGAAGTGCACAAAAGAATGTCGGAGACATTCAGAAATGTTCGGGTATAATGGTTTTGTGCCAGATCTTACGTGTATTCAAATTAAAATTTTAAAAGAACATGTCAACATATTCCAGTACAGCCTGCGGATTTTCCATTTGCGGGTATTTTTCTGTATTTTCAATAAAATCGTATTCTACAGCGGAATTGAGGCGGACATAGCCTTCGACGGTTCGTTCACGTTCCTCTGTCTTTCTTCCTTCGAGAATAAACAGACTGTTGTTGATGCTGTTTAAGGCTCTGGAGATGTCTGCATTTAAATAAAATCCATCCAGGCTGGACAGCAGATATTTCCCGCCGCACTCATCGAGATGAGCAGCTTCATGTTAAATGTCCAGCGTCTTCTTTGAGACAGAGAAAGGGTTATAAAAATACTTTTCAGTGAATAAATATTCAATATTTTCCCGCCGCATCTGCATGTTGTATACAGCTGTACCGACGATCGGAAGATCCATAATAAATTTGATGATCCTGGAACGTTTGGACGGTGTACATTTCAGATTGGAAATGCTTTCCGGATTGATCATCATAATTTTGTTATAGGCATCCGGATTGGTACTGCATGCCATCAACACAAAAGAAGAAGACAGACCGGTAGCGATGATGTCTGTTTTTTCGTGAATCACATGCTCGATAAAATCATTGATAAGCTGCACGTAAAAATAGTTTGTGTAGGTCAGGTTCGGTTTATCAGAACGACCGCAGCCAAGAAGATCCAGGCAATATACCGTGTGGTCTGCGGACAGATCTTTCAGCAGCAGATCCCATTCGTAGGAAGAGGCAGCCGGAGCTAGATCGTGAACAAGCAGGAGAGGAGAACCGCTTCCTGTTTTTGTATAATAGATCTGACCGAAACGCCAGTCATAAAAAGCACCTTTATGTTTATCCAGCAGATTTTTAACCGTGGCAAAAGCCTGGGCACAGCGATTGACGATGTGAAGAGAGCCAACAGCCAGAGCGGTCATGAGAATGCCGGTTTTGATTTTTTGCTTCATAAAAACTCCTTTCTGAGAAACATTGTCTTATACAGATCTTTGTGATTTTTCATTGCCTTCATTATAATCCAAGATGTAAGCAGAGACAAGGCAAAAGTATATCAGATGTGCACAGAAGAATATGGCATGGGATGCATGACGTGCACATCGCAGCAAGAATGTCAGAGGTATTCTTGAAATAAGAAACAATATAGAATATATAAAAATTTCATATGTTTCACGTGAAACATTGCTTTACATAATTCTGTTTATCCAGTACAATGGGTTAGAACATACAGAAAGCGATGATAAAATGGTAAAA
>ERZ779895.3869-NODE-3869-length-10998-cov-2.127113_pt1 | contig 10998 bp, 8 predicted proteins | sample MGYA00511093_ERZ779895 | MGnify/ENA primary metagenome ERZ779895 (study PRJEB29588, sample SAMEA2142970) | human gut metagenome | biome: human gut; feature: human-associated habitat; material: faeces | place: Denmark | collected 2008/2010 ... | reverse complement strand
AAAAGAAGAAACCTATACCAGGAAAGAAGCCGAGAAGGAAGCTGTGCGAAGATTTCATCAATATGAAAAGAAGCTGCTTCAAAATGGCATTAAGATCAGTGAAAATCATATTACTACCAGGCTGACAGAATCTCTGTGCATTACCGGAGGAACTCTGCTTATCATCGAACAGACAGGCGAAAAAAGCCGGATAACATAAAATTCCATAAAAATTTGTATTTAAAAAGTTGCAGGGAGGTGTTACAATGGATGCATCTGGTTTTAACCGGACTTTGATTATCGTCCATAAACGAGGCAATAATCCATTATTAACTTATCAACAGGAAAGGACATCACAGGATGGCTGGCAATATTATTGAATTACACACAGAAGTCCCCGCAGAACTGGAAGCAAATGTATTTGGCCAGTTTGATGAGCATCTTAAGCTGATTGAGAGAACACTGAATGTGACAGTGATCTCCAGAGACGGAATCCTTAAGATACTTGGCAATGAACAGAATGCGGCTTCTGCGAAGAAACTGATAGAAGAACTGACAGTACTTGCAAAAAGAGGCAACACGATCACGAAACAGAATGTCAATTATGCTCTTTCTCTGGCAATGGAGCAGAGAAACGAAGTTCTCACAGAAATAGACAAAGATTTTATCTGTAACACCATACAGGGCAGACCTATCAAGCCCAAAACACTGGGGCAGAAAGATTATGTAGAACAGATACGCAAAAAAATGATCGTGTTCGGTGTAGGTCCTGCCGGTACCGGCAAGACCTATCTGGCGATGGCAATGGCTGTCACAGCCTTCCGAAATGAGGAGGTCAGCAGGATCATCCTGACACGTCCTGCTATTGAGGCCGGTGAGAAGCTGGGATTTCTTCCGGGAGATCTGCAGAGCAAGGTAGATCCTTATCTGAGACCACTCTATGATGCACTGTACCAGATCATGGGAGCGGACAGCTTTGCGAAAAATATGGAGCGCGGCCTGATCGAGGTTGCACCGCTTGCATATATGCGCGGACGTACACTGGATAATGCATTTATCATTCTCGATGAAGCACAGAATACTACTCCGGCACAGATGAAGATGTTCCTGACACGTATCGGATTTGGTTCCAAGGTTATCATCACCGGAGATGCCTCACAGAAAGATCTTCCAAGAGATACCACATCCGGACTTGACGTGGCAATGAAAGTACTGAAAAAAATAGATGACATTGGCTTCTGCCAGCTTACCAGCAAGGATGTTGTCCGTCATCCTCTGGTACAGCAGATCGTACAGGCTTATGATGCCTATGAGAAGAAACAAAAACCTGAAAGACCGGCAAGACGCAGAAACGGGGTAAATGAACGATGAACATGCAGATTGATTATGAGACAGAGCGTGAACTGGGGATCGACTATGAGACACTGGCAGTAAAGGTAGCTGACAAGGTTCTTGAAATGGAAAAATGTCCCTATGATGCACAGGTGAATCTTGTACTTACAGATAACGAAGAGATTGAGAGAGTTAATACTGAGTTTCGCGATATCGCAAGACCTACGGATGTTTTATCCTTCCCTATGATTCCTTTTGAGACACCGGCAGGATATGATATTGTGGAGGAAGATGAATCTTACTTTGATCTGGATACAGACGAACTTCTTCTTGGAGATATCATGATCTCAGTTGACAAGGTATTTGCGCAGGCAGAGGAATACGGACACAGTGTGACAAGAGAATTCTGTTTTCTGGTTGCACACAGTATGCTGCATCTGCTGGGATATGACCATATCCCGGGGAAGCGGCAGTCATGGAGGCAAAACAGGCGAAAGCCCTGGAGGAGCTTGGGATTACACGCTGATCTTCAAATTCTGTTATTGCAGGCAATTTCTGATGGATTTTGTCTCGTAACTGTAAAGACACTGAACAGTTACAAAAATATATTTATATGGAGTAACAAAAAGATGAATTACCGGGAACGACTTAAAGATAAAAAACGTATTGTAATTAAGATCGGTTCTTCTTCCCTGACTCATTCGGAGACAGGAAGACTGAACCTTCGCAAACTGGAAGTGCTGGCAAGAGAGCTCAGTGACCTTCGCAATCAGGGAAAAGATGTCATACTGGTTTCTTCAGGAGCTATAGCAACAGGTGTGGCAGCTCTTGGAATGCATGAGAAACCCACAGAACTGAAAGGAAAACAGGCATGTGCAGCAGTAGGACAGGCTAGACTGATGATGATTTATCAGAAACTTTTTTCTGAATATAATCAGCTTTCCGCTCAGATCCTTATGACCAAAAATACTATGGTTAATAATGTTAACCGAAAGAATGCTCAGAATACTTTCAATGAACTGCTCAGTCTGGGAGTGATTCCCATTGTAAACGAGAATGACTCCATTTCCACCTATGAGCTTCAGAATCTGGAGAAATTCGGAGATAATGATACATTGTCTGCAATGGTTGCCGCACTTGTACGGGCAGATCTGCTGATCCTGTTATCAGATATTGATGGTCTTTTTACAGATGATCCCAATACTAATCCTGATGCAAAATTCATTGATGTGGTAGAAAATCTGGATGATAATCTGCTTAACATGGGAAAAGGTACTTCCGGAAGTAAGGTAGGAACCGGCGGAATGGCTACTAAGCTGACAGCAGCACAGATCGCTTCTGCAGCAGGCGTAGATATGGTGATCGCAAACGGAGCCGATTTCCATATTATCCATAAGATCACAGAGGGACGCAGGTACGGTACGCTGTTTGTAAGCCAGTCCAAAGAAGAAGTTTATCTGATCGATATTATTGACAGACTGTTATAATACCGGAAATTTACCGGTGCCAAATGACATTCACAGAGTAAATGGCTGTGTTTACAGACAGACTGCCGTAGACAAAAAACAGGAGGAAGAACTATGGAAGTTGAGAAAATCGACCGCATTAATGCACTTGCACATAAAGCCAAAAGTGTGGGGCTTACTGAAGAAGAGAAAAAAGAAAGAGAACTGCTGCGCAAGGAATATATTGCATCTGTCCGCATGAACCTTCGCGCTCAGCTGGACAATGTGGATGTTCAGCAGGAAGACGGAACAATCATTAATCTGGGTGAAAAATATGGAATCAAAAAAAGACATTAGAAAGAAGATTTTCGCAGAAAGAAAGCTGCACACAGATGAACAGATAGAGGCAATGAGCCTCACGATCACTGACAAAGTGACCGCACTTCCTGCATTTAAGAATGCGGACCGCATTCTGGTATATGCAGATTACAACCATGAAGTTGTCACAGAGTATCTTATAAAAGAAGCATGGAAGGCCGGCAAGGAGGTTGCAGTTCCCAAGGTTGTGGGAAAGGATATGGTATTTTATAAGTTGACAGACTTTGCCCGGCTGGAACCCGGATATTTTGGGATTCCTGAGCCTGTATCGGGGGAGATCGTCAACTGGTCAAAGGCTCTTATGATCATGCCGGGAGTGGCTTTTGACAGAGCAAACCACAGAGTCGGATACGGCGGTGGCTTCTATGACCGTTATCTTGAGAAACATACGCAGCTTGAAAGAGTTGCCATTGCATTTTCTTTTCAGATGTTGCCGGAGGTTCCCACAGAACCTACTGATATCTGTCCGCAGATCATAGTAACAGAAGAGGAGATATGCTATCTTACTGACTGAAAGGGGACCTGAACATGAATGAAATGCTGAACCGCCTTGGCATGAATGCGAAGGCAGCTGAAACAGAAATGAGAAATCTTTCTACAAACAAAAAGAATGAAGTACTTCTTGCAGTAGCAGACAAACTGGTAAAGGATGCACAGACTCTGATCAATGCCAACAGGCTGGATGTGGAAACCGGAAAAAGGAATCATATGCCTGAGGGGCTGATCGACAGGCTTCTTCTCACAGAGAGCAGGATTGAAGGAATGGCAGAGGGCCTGCGCCAGGTAGCAGCCCTGGATGATCCTGTCGGGGAAGTAACCGGGATGAAAAAACGCCCAAACGGACTGCTGATCGGGCAGAAGAGAGTAACTCTTGGCGTGATCGGAATTATCTATGAAGCAAGACCGAATGTAACTGCGGATGCATTTGCACTCTGCTTTAAGACCGGTAATGTAGTAATCCTAAAGGGTGGAAGTGATGCGATCCATTCCAACGAGGCCATTGTAAACTGTATCAGGGAAACTCTGAATGAACAGGGCGTGACAGAAGATGCGATCCAGCTGATTTCTGATACATCCAGAGAGACAGCAGCAGAATTCATGAAGATGAACCAGTATGTGGATGTACTCATCCCGCGAGGCGGCAGAGGCCTGATCAAAGCCGTAGTGGAGCAGAGCACCATCCCTGTGATTGAGACCGGTACTGGAAACTGCCATATTTATGTGGATGAAACCGCAGACCTTGAGATGGCAGCAGACATTATCATGAATGCCAAGACTCAGAGAGTAGGCGTCTGCAATGCCTGCGAATCTGTTCTTGTACATAAAGATGTAAAGGATGCCCTGCTTCCAGTCCTTGCAAAGCGTCTGCAGGAGAAACATGTGGAGATCCGCGCAGATGAAGCGGCTTATGCGTTGATCCCGGGAGCTGTACACGCAACAGAAGAAGACTGGGGCAAAGAATATCTGGATTATATTCTTTCTATTAAAGTGGTTTCTTCTGTGGAAGAGGCGATCGCCCACATCAATAAATATAATACGAAACATTCAGAGGCAATTATTACCAACAATTATGAACATGCACAGAAGTTTCTGGATGAGGTGGATGCTGCGGCAGTTTATGTCAATGCCTCCACACGTTTTACAGATGGATTTGAATTCGGTTTCGGGGCAGAGATCGGTATCAGCACACAGAAGCTTCATGCGAGGGGACCTATGGGACTTCTGGCTCTGACCACAACGAAATATATCATCTATGGAAACGGACAGGTACGCCCATAGACAGCACATTGATTTTTTCTGAGGGATGTGCTATACTTCAATTCAGATTTGGGATTACTGACTGCTTCGTGGGGAATAAGAAATCGGATGGTGTCAGTAGTGATTTTAACTAAAACTCATCTATGGGAGGACATACAATGAGAAAAAAACAACTTTTTGCATTATTAATGGCAGGTGCCCTGTCTGTAGGAATGGCACCGACAGCCACATTTGCAGCAGATACTGCTGCTGAGACATCAGCCGAAGGCGAACTGGAAGGTGAACTTGACTCTACAGATACAGAAGAACCTTCTGAAGATCCGGCTGAAACTCCTGCCGAAACAACAGCTGATCCTACAGAGGCACCGGCTGCTGAAGAAACTGATGAGCAGGCTGCTGAGGCAGGATCTGCGATTGTGATTGGCGGAAATTCCTTTACTTCTCTGGAAGAAGCGTTCGCAGCAGTACCAGACTGTGAGGATATGATAAATGGTGAGCCTACTTATGTAAAATTAAAAGGAACCATTGAAGTCAACAACACAATAAATGTTCCTGAAAAGAAGAATATCATGCTGGTTGCTGCTGAAGATAATACTACGATCAAACGTGCAGCAGGCTTTACTGAGAGTATGTTTACTGTTAATGGTGGTAATCTTCAGATGGCAGGCGGTTCTGTAACTGATTCAGATGGAAATGCTATCGGTTCAGGCAGTTTAACTGTTGATGGTACAGGCGATGACGTTACCGGTTCGATTGTAGAAGTAGCAAGTGGTAATTATGCATTGATTGACGGTACAACTCTGACAGGAAATACCACAACCGGAAATGGCGGTGCGGTCAACAATGCTGCCGGTGCAAATGTATATCTTCAGAATGGTACAATTACAGCAAACTCCGCTGCAGCAGGCGGTGCAATTTACAGTGAAGGAACTGTAAATATTCAAGGAACCTTAAGTGTTACAGGAAATACAGTTACAAATTCTTTTGAAGCTGCAAGTAACCTTGTGCTTGCCAAAGACGGTGTGATCAATGTAAGCGGTGCTGTTACAGGCTCTGCCATTGGTGTTGCTGTTCAGGAGGCTAACGCCGGAAGAACAGTCGTAAAGCTGGGTGACGCTGTTACTGATGTGAAACTGGCGGATGTTCTTTCTCAGATTACATATGAGGGAGATTCCAGCCTTAAAATCGGAGAAGACGGAACTTTAGTCAGTACAACAGAACCGTCCCCTACCCCAACTCCTGCAGAAGAAAAACTGAAAGTAACAGGAAAAGAATGCAAATGGTCAGGAAGTGGTACTGTTAAAATTAAGTTCCAGTCAAATGTAAAAGGTACCTATTATATTGACTGGGTAAAACGTGGTGAGAAAGCACCAACAATCGATACTTCCAGAGTAGGCGCGCCTATTGAGGCTGATACAAATGTAACAGCAAAAGTTACTGATCTTCCTGACTATGATGTTGATATTTATGTATGTGTGATCAGTGATAAGGATAAGAGTAATTATGGCTCTGTAATGTTCCAGCCTGATCCAAAAGAACGTCCTGTTATACCTACACCATCTCATACTCCGGTAGTACCCGATGTAAAAGAGAGTGTTGTACAGGGATTTGAGAAAGCACTTGTGTTCTATCCGAATACTTTCTATGACTTCAAGGTAATCGGTGCAGGTACACAGAACAATAATCCGGGAGAAGGTGATGTCAGATGGGTACCTGTAGGATGGAGTATGTCTTCTAACCCGTCAACCTGGAACACATCCTGGAAAATTGGTGCAAAGGATGGTATTTATACAGATACAGAGAAAACATATACCATCTATATTAAATATAATAAACAGGTATACAGTGGAAATGACTGGCAGGAAACAGATGCTTCCGAAGTTCTGCCCTATCAGTTCAAGGCAGCTCCTCTGACACAGGCCACTACCACACCAGGTGCAAACGGAACAAACGGAGACGGAACCGGATCCGGCGACGGAACTACAGGTGGAGGAACTACAGATGTAACTCCGACAACCTATGCAGATGGAACAAACGGAACAGCGAAATCAGCAGTATCCACAGGTGATGAATCACCGATCGGAACTATGCTGGCTCTTGCTGCAGCTTCTGTTCTTGCAGGTGGTTACGTACTGATAAGAAGACGTAAAAAAGAAATGTAAATATAATCCAATTATTTTTAAGAGACAGGTCTTATGGCCTGTCTCTTTTCATATATATAATAATAAGGCAGCCATTCAGCCGTCCATACAGGTCAGAATCCGGAATCTGATCCAAGCTGCTGAACATTTGCCAAAAAGGAGGAAAGAATGTATGTCAACAGAACAGATGGGAACTTATGAAAAAATATACTTCGCATTGTGGGAACTCGGACAGAGATATGGAAATTTTGTCCAGTTCAGAGTGATCGGAAGAAGTCATGATGACAGAATGATCCCCATGCTTGAGATTGGAAAGGGTGATACCTGCATTATCTGTCTGAGCGGAGTGGAAAGCGGAGACAGAAATCTCCCGGAATATCTTTTGTCTATTGCAAAAGATTACTGCAGATCCTATGAAAGCAACTGGACCATCGGAGAAAGTTATGAAGTTCGTAAACTTCTGGATAAGGTTCGTATCTGTATGATCCCCATGCTGAATCCTGACAGCTATGAGATATGTGAATACGGATATGGTGCCATACATAATCCCATCCACAGACAGATGCTGAAAATGCAGGACAGGCCTGTGGAAGAGTATGAATGTAATGCCAGGGGAATTGATCTGCGCAGAAATTTTCCGACTAATTATTATCAGCGGAAAAGAGTGAATCAGGAGCCTGCCAGTGAGAATGAGACTCGTGCCCTGATCAGCATTTTTCAGGAATATTCAAGCCTTGGCCTGCTTACATTCAGTTATTCCAGAGGGAAGATCGTTTACTGCAGACAGGAGAAAGGCTTTGCCTACAATCAGAAAAATTACAGACTGGCAAGGCATTTACAGAAATGTTCCGGCTATCGTCTGGAAAAAGGGATTGCAGGTGGTGCGAGAGTCAAAAAAGCCGGAGCAAAACCTGAGATGGGATCTCCGGAACAGTTTTATGCGGAAGTAATCCGTCAGCCCTCTCTGGCAATTGAGATTCCGGAATACCGCAAGGACGATATGGAAGAACTGCGTCTGATTCCACTTGAATATCTTTATTCTTTAAACAGCGGCATATTGGCAAACGCATAAATCCGTCACATAGTCAAAGAAAAACTGTATCCGAAAATAAAAAGTAATAAAAACAGAGATTAGCGTTTGACATAAAGCCATAGATTCTGTATGATAAAAAGAGTGCCCCGAAATGTTGTAAACAGAAAGATGAGGAATCAATAGTGAATAATAATACACAGGAAAGTAAAATACAGTTAGAATATATCAATAAATGTACAGAGCTTGTGAAGGAAAAATATGAAAAGGCGCCAGCTTTCTTTATCCAGAATGCAGGCTGCCAGATGAATTCCCTGCAGACGGATACAGTGGCCGGTATCGTGAAACGTATGGGCTATACAGAAGTATCCAGAGAAGAAGATGCAGATGTTGTCATCTATAACACCTGCACAGTCCGGGAGAATGCAAACCTGAAGATTTACGGTCATCTTGGCCATCTGAAAAGTATTAAGAAAAAGAATCCTGAACTGAAGATTATATTGTTTGGCTGCATGATGCAGGAGCCGGAAGTAATTGAGAAGATCCACAAAGAATATTCTTTTGTTGATCTGGTTTTCGGTACCCATAACTTCCATAAGTTTCCGGAGCTTTTCTACAGAAGCTTAAATACGGAGGGACAGATCATTGATGTCTGGAAGGAATCTGATGAAATCGTGGAGGGTATGCCTTCTGACCGTAAATATTCCTTTAAAACGGGTGTCAATATTATGTTTGGCTGCAATAATTTCTGCAGTTACTGTATTGTACCATATGTAAGAGGAAGAGAGAAGAGTCGCGAACCGGAGGCGATCATAGAAGAGATCAAGGGTCTGGTGGCTGACGGTGTAACGGAAGTTATGCTTCTGGGACAGAACGTTAATTCCTATGGAAAGACACTGGAACATCCGGTTACTTTTGCACAGCTTCTGAAACAGGTGGAAGCAATTGAAGGATTAAAGAGAATCCGTTTCATGACTTCCCATCCGAAGGATCTGTCTGATGAACTGATTCGGACAATGGCAGAGAGCAAAAAAGTGTGCCATCACCTCCACCTTCCCATGCAGTCCGGAAGCAGCCGAATCTTAAAGATCATGAACCGCCGTTATGACAAAGAAAAGTATCTGGAGCTTGTAGCCAAGATCCGTAATGCCGTACCGGATATTTCCCTTACTACAGATATCATTGTAGGTTTTCCGGGAGAAACGGAAGAGGATTTCCAGGATACTCTGGACGTTGTGGAAAAATGCGATTTTGATTCTGCGTTTACCTTTATTTATTCCAAAAGAAGCGGCACACCTGCTGCCAAAATGGAAAATCAGGTGCCTGAGGATGTGGTAAAAGACCGTTTTGACCGTCTTCTTGCTCTGGTTCAGGAAAAAGGCCGAAAGGCTTCTTCCCGTTTCGAGGGAACTGTTCAGGAAATCCTTGTAGAGGAAGAAAGCAGAGAAAAAGGTATCTTTACAGGAAGAACAGAATATAACCTTCTGGTCCATTTCCCGGGATGTCAGGATCTGATCGGTAAATATGTAAAAGTAAAACTGGATACCTGCAAGGGATTCTATTATTTCGGAAGCCTTGCAGAATAAAAACATTGAAAAATACTAACTGTTTACGAACAGTAATATAAAGGACTTCTACAGAAGCCCATATCAATTTGGATATAAAGGGTGGAAGATAAAAGTGAAACAAAATAAATACGAAATAGATATGTGTAACGGAACCATCATGGACAAGCTGATTTCCTTTTCACTGCCGCTGATGCTGTCCGGAATCCTGCAGCTGATGTTTAATGCTGTGGATATCATAGTGGTGGGAAGATTTAGCGGAAGTCAGGCACTTGCAGCCGTAGGCTCAACCACAGCACTGATCAATGTGTTTACCAATCTGTTTATTGGTATCTCACTTGGTGCGAATGTACTTGCTGCCCGGTTCTATGCGGCAGGAAAAGACCGGGAAATGTCAGATACCGTTCATACGGCTGTAACTCTTGCACTGGTAAGCGGTATCGTCATGGCATTTGTGGGACTGATTTTTTCCAGATGGGCTCTGGAACTGATGGGTACCCCGGATGATGTGATCGGACAGTCTGCACTGTATATGAAAATCTATTTTCTGGGTATGCCGTTTTTTATGCTTTATAATTATGGAGCTGCGATTCTGCGGGCTGTAGGAGATACGAAACGTCCACTGATCTTTCTGGTTATTTCCGGTGTTGTAAATGCAGTACTGAATCTGATCCTCGTGATCATGTTTCATATGGATGTGGCGGGCGTAGCCATTGCTACTGTGATCTCCCAGTTAATTTCCTGCATTCTGGTACTCAGATGTCTGCGTACATCGAAAACCAGCTACCAGCTTCATTTTGGAAAATTAAGGATCAATACTGTTTACTTAAAACAGATTTTCCAGGTTGGGATTCCGGCCGGGATCCAGAGCACAGTCATTAATCTGTCAAATGCTCTGCTTCAGTCCTCGGTTAACTCCTTTGGATCGACCGCCATGGCAGGGTATACGGCGGCCAATAATATTTTCGGTTTTCTGTATGTGGCGGTGAACTCTGTCACACAGGCATGTATGAGCTTTACCAGTCAGAACTATGGTGTGCATAAATTTAAACGTATGGATAAGGTTCTGGTCGACTGTCTTATTATTTCCGTAGTTACCTCCTTTTCCCTTGGATGCGGTGCATATTTCTTCGGTTCTGAGATTCTTAAGATTTATACTGCCGATCCGGAAGTGATCCGCTGCGGACTGGAAATCCTGTCTTACACTACCGTACCTTATTTTCTCTGCGGGATTATGGATCTGTTTCCGGGTGCCCTGCGTGGAATGGGACATTCCGGCGTTCCAATGATCCTGTCAGTGATCGGAACAGTAGGAACCAGGATCGTATGGATTTTCGGAATATTCCCGCATCACAGATCACTGGCTGGTT
>ERZ779895.3868-NODE-3868-length-11001-cov-3.315184_pt1 | contig 11001 bp, 9 predicted proteins | sample MGYA00511093_ERZ779895 | MGnify/ENA primary metagenome ERZ779895 (study PRJEB29588, sample SAMEA2142970) | human gut metagenome | biome: human gut; feature: human-associated habitat; material: faeces | place: Denmark | collected 2008/2010 ... | reverse complement strand
GATTCTCCGGAATTGATTGCCGAATATCGTAAAAGACATAGTCAAGCGGAGGCATGGCCTGAAATCCTTGCAGGTATCCGGGAAGTAGGCATCCTCGAAATGGAAATCTATATTCTTGGCACACGCTTGTTTATGATTGTCGAAACTCCCGTTGACTTCGACTGGGACACAGCAATGGCACGCCTGAATACTCTTCCCCGCCAACAGGAATGGGAGGAATACATGGCTATCTTCCAACAAGCCGCTCCCGGAATGAGTTCCGCGGAAAAATGGAAACCAATGGAGAGAATGTTCCATTTATATAATACCTAAAATATCCCAAAAGAACCATGAAACACATCAAACAGTCCATCCTGTCAAAAGATGGCATCAATTATCTTATCCCTTTTATTCTCATCACTTCTTGTTTTGCGTTATGGGGATTTGCAAACGATATCACCAACCCAATGGTAAAGGCATTTTCCAAAATCTTCCGGATGAGTGCTACCGACGGAGCGTTAGTACAAGTCGCTTTTTATGGAGGCTACTTTGCCATGGCTTTTCCAGCTGCCATGTTCATCCGCAAATATTCTTATAAAGCAGGTGTTCTACTAGGTCTTGGTCTGTATGCTTTTGGAGCATTCCTATTCTTCCCTGCTAAAATGACAGGAGAATATTACCCGTTTCTGATAGCTTACTTTATCTTGACTTGCGGACTCTCATTTCTGGAGACAAGCTGTAATCCATACATTCTTTCTATGGGAACAGAAGATACTGCCACAAGACGTTTGAATCTTGCCCAATCTTTCAACCCAATGGGTTCATTGCTCGGAATGTATGTAGCCATGCAATTCATTCAAGCCAAATTACATCCAATGGGTACTGAAGAACGTGCTTTACTCAATGAGAGTGAATTTCAGGCAATCAAAGAGAGCGATCTTGCAGTGCTAATCGCCCCTTATCTTATCATCGGTCTGATTATCGTAGCTATGCTTCTCTTGATACGATTCGTAAAAATGCCAAAGAACGGAGATCAGAACCATAAAATAGACTTCTTCCCGACATTAAAACGCATTTTCACCCAAACACGTTATCGCGAAGGTGTGATTGCTCAGTTTTTTTATGTAGGTGCACAAATCATGTGCTGGACTTTTATAATCCAATATGGTACCCGCCTGTTTATGTCACCGGAATTCGGCATGGACGAAAAGAGTGCGGAAGTGCTTTCGCAGCAATACAATATCATAGCAATGATTATTTTCTGTATCAGCCGTTTCATTTGTACTTTCATTCTGCGTTATCTGAATGCAGGAAAATTATTAATGATTCTGGCTATTTTCGGAGGAATTTTCACCTTAGGTACTATCTTCCTTCAAGATATTTATGGACTCTATTGCCTGGTAGCCGTATCCGCCTGCATGTCTCTAATGTTCCCCACTATTTACGGTATTGCCTTAAAAGGTCTTGGAGATGACGCAAAATTCGGAGCAGCCGGACTTATTATGGCTATTCTCGGAGGTTCTATTCTTCCTCCATTGCAAGCAAGCATTATTGATATGAAAGAAATCGGTTGGTTGCCGGCAGTCAACGTTTCATTCATTCTACCTTTAATCTGTTTCCTTGTGATTATCGGTTACGGCTATCGTACAGTGAAAAGAAACTGGTAGAAAACATACTCGACAATAGTGAGGCTACCTCAAAAAGAGTGAACTGCCCCCAATAGTTTTGTGTCTAACTATTGGGGGCAGTTCACTTACACATTCACCTACCACCTCCCCCTACGGGGACTCCTCCTTCCCGAAGGAGGAGAATGGAGGATACTATCGACTATAAGTTAGCAAATCATTATTTTACTAATTCACCTTACCAACAAATTCGAAGAAGAACCTTTAAGAAGGAGATTATCTCTCCTTCTTGTAATTTTCCAATCCAGTTTGCAGAAACTCGATATACTTGGAAATATCTTCATCATAAGCATACGACTTGTTCAACGGTTTTCCCTGATTATCCAGCAATACGTAGAAAGGCTGTGCATTGGCACCGAACTTCACACGTTGCAGATAACTCCATTTGTCACCGACAGTACGCAAGGTACGTTCTGTTCCGTTCTCGACAATCTTCACAGGTTCGGTCAGCGGAGTTTTATTATCTACATAGAGAGTTATCAATACATAATCGTTATTAATTAAGTCGCTCACCTTCGGGTCAGTCCAAACAGCAGCCTCCATTTTACGACAATTGACACAACCGTATCCGGTAAAGTCGAGCATTACAGGCTTACCATTCAAACGTGCATACTCCATTCCTAAATCATAATCGTCAAATTTGGCATGTACTTCATTCTTATACAAATTGAAATCCTGCGTCTGCATAGGCGGAGCAAACGCACTGACAGCTTTCAACGGTGCTCCCCATAGACCAGGAACCATATATACCGCAAATGCCAAAGAAACAAGTGCCATGAAGAAGCGGGTAACACCTACCTTATTATCATCATCATCATGCGGGAACTTGATCTTACCCAACAGATAAAATCCAAGTAAAGCAAAAATAACAATCCATAAAGCAAGGAAAGTTTCACGATCAAGCAGTCTCCAGCCATAAGCCAAATCGGCAACCGATAAGAATTTAAGTGCAAATGCAAGTTCAAGGAAACCCAGTGTTACCTTGATCACATTCATCCAACCTCCCGATTTCGGCATAGATTTCAGCCACGATGGAAATAAAGCGAAAAGAGTAAACGGCAACGCCAAAGCAATGGCGAATCCCAGCATTCCAATTGCCGGAGCTACTATACTTCCCGTTGTGGAAACCTGTACCAACAAAAATCCGATAATCGGACCTGTACAAGAGAAAGACACCAACGAAAGTGTAAATGCCATTAGGAAAATACTCAGTAATCCCGTAGTCGATTCCGCTTTACTATCTACCGCATTACTCCACTTCGAAGGCAATGTAATCTCAAATGCTCCGAAGAACGAAGCGGCAAACACTACCAACATCAGGAAGAAGAGAATATTGAAAATTGCATTAGTAGATAAGGCATTCAACGCACTGGCACCGAAGATCAATGTAATAGCCAAGCCTAATGCCACATAAATCACAACAATAGACGCACCATAAGTCCACGCATCACGAATCCCTTTCTTCTTGTCCTTACTACGCTTCAGGAAGAAGCTGACCGTCATAGGAATAATCGGCCATACACACGGAGTAAACAAAGCTAATAGTCCGCCTAAGAAACCTGTCACAAAAATATAAATCCAGGACATATCTCCCTGCGTATGTTCTTCACCTAACGCTTGCAGTTCACTAATGACCGGTTTCCAGAGTTCACCGGATGCAACGGCAGGTTGAATCCCCGTAGATGCATCTGTTGTAGTGGCAGGGAGGAACCAGTTCCATCATAGCTACAGTATCCTTAGAAACAACAGGAGCCGCCTCTTCTTTTTTCTCAACTTCCTTTTTTTCCGGTTGTTCCGCTTTAGCTGCAGCAGCATTAGCTGTCTTCGCTACTCCGGAAAACTTAAACGGCACTTCAGTAGGAGGAAGACAACTTTCATCGTCACAAGCTCCATACTCCAGATAACCTTCTATTTCATAAGCTCCACCTGTGAGCTTCACCTTCTGAATGAATTTAGCCGTATTCTCAAAATAACGCACCTTCATTTCAAACAACTTGTCGAAAGTGGCGACCTCTTTGCCAACCGGTTTCAGCTTTCCCAGTAGCTCTATGCCAGACGTTTTATCAACATTAAACGTTGCAGAAATAGGTCCGCCATCTCCAAGTTCGGTAGAATACACATGCCACCCTTTATCAATGGCAGCGGTAAATACAATCTCCGCTTCCGTGTCAGAAAGAGTATTGAACTCAGTCTTGAACTTTACCGGATCTTTGATCTGCGCTTGCAAAACACATACAACAAAGCTTAAAAGCAGTGAAGAAATTAACTTTTTCATTTTCAATAATTAGGGGATTATAATTCATAATCTACACACGCACGGCTTTCCTTTGTCTCAGCCAAAATCCTTCCGGCTGCCACATGGTCGGGATGCGTCGCATAGTATTTCACATCTTCCAGCGTATCAAATTCACTATACAGCGCTATGTTCCACGTTTCTCCGGGATTCATATTCAATCCGACTTCGACCTTACGGATCACCGCAATTTTAGCCGGAAGCGCTTCTATTGCCTCCTTAAATTTATTCATGACTACAAGTTTCTCCTCTGCTGAAACTTCGTCTTTTAACTTAAATAATACAATGTGTTTTACCATTACGTTGTTATTTTAATGAATTGTTTCTATATTTGCCTGGTCAATGCACTGCATAAACAATGCAAATTTACTCTATTTGGTTTAAATATACACTTAAAGAGATGTTAATTATAGGAATAGCAGGCGGAACAGGCTCCGGAAAAACCACCGTCGTACGAAAAATTGTAGAAAGCCTTCCTGCAGGGGAGGTAGTATTGTTACCTCAGGATTCATACTACAAAGACAGTAGTCACGTCCCGGTGGAAGAACGCCAGAACATTAACTTCGATCATCCGGATGCCTTTGAGTGGAGTTTGCTCTCCAAACATGTCATGATGCTGAAAGAAGGGAAAAGCATCGAACAACCAACCTATTCCTATCTGACTTGTACCCGCCAGCCCGAAACAATTCATATTGAACCTCGCGAAGTAGTTATCATTGAAGGGATTCTTGCTTTATGCGATAAGAAACTACGCAACATAATGGATCTCAAAATATTTGTAGATGCCGACCCGGATGAACGCCTGATACGTGTTATTCAAAGAGACGTTATCGAACGGGGACGTACGGCAGAAGCTGTAATGGAACGTTACACACGCGTTCTCAAGCCCATGCACCTGCAATTTATCGAACCTTGCAAGCGCTATGCCGATCTTATCGTACCGGAAGCAATAAAGTAGCCATTGATATACTGACAATGTACATCAAGAAGCACTTAAGGGGTTGAGAATGGTAAGTTGAAAATGAAAAGTAAAACGTCAAATATGAATGCCAAAAACCTGATTATCCCTCTACTCCTTGTGTTGTTCTGCTGCATGTTAGGTTGCCGAAATAAACAACATAACAAGGTGAATGAAAATGTACGCGATCTTTCGCAGATAAAAGATAGCGGAGAATTGGTTGTATTGACGCTTTACAGTTCAACTTCATATTTCAACTATCGTGGACAGGAAATGGGTTTTCAATATGAACTTAGTGAGCAATTCGCCAAAAGTATGGGATTGAAGCTCAGGATTGAAGTTGCCAACAGTGTGGATGAATTAATCCGCAAGTTATTGGCTGGCGAAGGAGATATGATTGCCTACAACCTGCCTATCACAAAAGAATGGAAAGACAGTATCCTCTATTGCGGGGAAGATATCATTACTCATCAAGTGATTGTGCAACAGGGAAAAAGCAAGTCTCTGAAAGATGTAACCGAGCTGGTAGGAAAAGACATATATGTTAAGCCGGGGAAATATTACGACCGGCTTGTCAATCTGAATAATGAACTGGGAGGAGGTATTCATATCCACGAAGTTACCAGTGACAGTATTACTGTGGAAGACCTGATCACGCAAGTAGCACAAGGTAAAATTCCCTATACGGTAGCCGACAATGACTTAGCGAAACTGAACAAGACCTACTATCCTAATCTGAATATCGATTTGTCCGTCAGTTTCGACCAACGTTCTTCATGGGCTGTACGAAAAGACAGTCCCGAACTGGCAGCCGCAGCTACAAAATGGCATCAGGAGAACATGACTTCTCCGGCTTATACAGCAAGTATGAAACGTTATTTTGAAAACAGTAAAATGATGCCCCACTCTCCTATCCTTTCATTAAAAGAAGGAAAAATATCCCATTATGACGATTTGTTCAGAAAATACTCCAAAGAAATCGGCTGGGATTGGCGTATGCTTGCATCATTAGCTTATACGGAATCCAATTTTGACACAACAGCTGTTTCATGGGCAGGAGCCAAAGGCTTAATGCAACTAATGCCTGCCACCGCCCGGGCTATGGGAGTACCTCCGGGAAAGGAACAGAATCCGGAAGAAAGCGTAAAGGCAGCTATCAAGTATATTGCCGCTACCGACCGCAGTTTCAGCATGATTCCCGATAAAGAAGAACGCCTCAATTTTATCCTCGCTTCTTACAATGCCGGTTTAGGACATATCTATGATGCCATGGCATTGGCAGAGAAATACGGAAAGAACAAACTGGTGTGGAAAGATAATGTAGAAAATTTCATCCTGCTTAAAAGCAATGAAGAATACTTCACTGATCCTGTCTGTAAAAACGGGTATTTCCGTGGTATAGAAACTTATAACTTCGTTCGTGACATTGTGTCACGGTACGAATCTTATAAGAAGAAAATTAAAGCCTAATACTTTTTGTAAGTCAACAGACTGATTCCGACAATAGCCAGGACTGATAAAGGTAATGCAAACAATATCGGGTCAATCACCGGGAACGGATATGTTTCTATCAGTACATCCCGTCCGAACAACGCCTTGCAGATACCCAATGCAGCCGATTCTTTCTGATGTAGAAATACCAGAGCAAAAAGACTTCCAAGAGTTCCTACCCAAAGACTCGCTATTACCCCTTGTTTCGTCGCCCGCTTCCAATAAAGCGCACAGAAATAGGCAGGGAGGAAAGCTGCCGCACAGATTCCCATAAAAATAGAAGTTCCACGGGCAATAATATCATGGGGCAACATATAGCAAATAATATAGCTGACCAAGATAGAGAATAACACTCCCAAACGAATCACATTCGTGAGTTTGCCACGGGAGCGAGGCTTATACGTACCATAAATATCCGAGCCGACCGACGCACCCATTGTATGAAACTGTGAACTCAACGTCGACATACTTGCCGAAAGGATGCACAGCATAAATAGTGCGGCAAACCAATCGGGCATTGCCTTATTAATAAAATATGGAATAATCTTATCAATATCCTGTACGACTTCCGTAGCAATCGCCCCTTCTGTTTTCAGAAAGAAAAGATTACTCAATGCTCCGGCATGATAAATAGCACCTACGGTTATAATCAAAAAGAAACAACCGATAAACACACCACGGTTCAACTGCTTGCTACTTTCCACCGTCATGAAACGGACTACTAGCTGCGGTTGCGCCAGACATCCGATTCCAACACCCAGAATAAGAGAAGTAACCAACGAATACCATTGTGGAGAACCCGTGACAGGCATCGCAGTCCACCCCTGATGTCCCAATGCCTTAAACTTTTCCGGAACCAGAGGAGCAATAGCAGTCAGTTCCTTATTAGCCTCCGTAAAGTTCATATCAAGCACCTGATACAAAGAGAAAAGCAGGAACAGCATACAAGCAAACATAATGACTGCCTGCAAAGCGTCCGTATACATCACTCCCTTCATTCCTCCGGCAATCACATAAGCGGCAATCACCAGCGTGAAGATCAATAAAGAGATATTGAAGTCAATCTGAAAGATCTGTTCGATAAATACGGCTCCGCCCTTCATCACAACTGCGGCATAAAGCGGCATCCCTATAAAAATCACAGCAGCAATAAAGACTTGGATATTACGTGAGCGAAAATGACGTCCTAACAATTGCGGGAAAGTACTGACATTCAGTTTAGCCCCCATACGCCGGGTGCGCAAACCAAAAAAGATAAAAGCAATAACAACCCCGATAAACATATTGAGGAAACAGAGCCACTGGATACCCATACCGAAAGCGGCAGCCACTCCCCCGAAGCCCACAATAGCAGATGCGGAAATAAACGTGGCACCATAAGAAAGTGCCATAACGATAGGATTCATCTGACGCCCGCCTACCAGATAGTCACTGGTACTCGTTGTCTTTTTATACCCTAAAAAACCAAGATAAGCAAGTGATAGCAGATAGCCTATCACAATCAAACTGAGTGTAAATGTATTCATCGTGTTTCGTCTTTTTCGTCGTCCTTATTCCAGTATTTCAGCCCGAACCAGGCAGCAAAAATCACACATACTACCGAAAGCAGGTAGGGCAGAATTATAAAAGGGTCGTCTATTCCAAACATTTGCGTATCAGATTTTAATTAATTCAGACGCAAATGTAAGGAAATTATTGAAAAGACAAAACTTTTGTTTACTAATACTGATTATAATGTATCTTTTTCTCGTCAAATTTCTGTTTCGGATTCTCTTTGGTAGCGGGATAACCGAACGGAATGACACAAAGCGGAAGGATATTCTCAGGCAGACCGGTATATTTACGCACCACCTGCATACGGTCTTCATAAGGATAAGCGGCTGTCCATACAGCACCAAGTCCCAGACTTTCGGCAGCCAAAAGGATGTTTTGGGCAGCAGCAGAGCAGTCTAGATACCAATAGGAAGATTTCACGGAATCACCGCAAACAATAATTGCATTACGAGCCTGCGTCAACATCTTGGCATACGGAAGTGCGGCAGCCATTGAATCCAGTTTGGCACGGTCGGACACAACGACAAATTCCCACGGACGGACGTCTTTACCCGAAGGGGCAGCCATTCCGGCACGAAGCAACAAATCAATCTTCTCTTTCTCCACTCCCTTATTCAGATAAGTGCGTACGCTTTTACGCTCAAAGATATTATCCAATGCAGCATTTCCGGTTCCGGACGTTCCTTTTTCTTCTTTTGCAGAAGAACATGAGCTCATTGCAACTATTGCCATGAAGAGGCATAAGAAAGAGAAAATCTTTTTCATTGTGACACTGTTTTAAAATAGGTTTAACTTATTTTTCTGTGCTTCTTCCAGTGAAACGGTTTCACGGCGCAGTAATCCGCTCTTTTCACGAAGTGCCTCATATTCCGCCTCCAGTTCATTTACCAATTCAGCCTTTAATTGCGGATTCAATAAACGGGAAGCGATACTTGCATTCTGAGAAGCATCTTTAAGGTGCACCACCGGAGCGTGATAGACCGGAGCAATTTTCAGCGCCGTGTGCATCTTAGACGTAGTAGCTCCACCAATCAGAAGAGGTATATCCAGTCCGGCTTTCTCCAGTTCGATAGCTACATGGGCCATTTCTTCCAGAGACGGAGTAATCAGGCCACTAAGACCTATCATGTCTACTTTTTCCTCAATAGCGCGCTGAACGATAGTCTCTGCGGGAACCATTACTCCCAAGTCGACAATCTCATAGCCATTGCAAGCCATTACCACGGCAACAATATTCTTACCGATATCGTGTACATCACCTTTCACTGTGGCAAGCAATACCTTTCCGGCAGAAGTCGTTCCTTCTACTTTTTCCGACTCGATAATCGGTTGCAGAATAGCAACAGCCTTCTTCATTGTACGGGCAGTCTTCACCACTTGAGGCAGGAACATCTTTCCTGCACCGAAAAGCTCGCCTACATAATTCATTCCGTCCATCAACGGACCTTCAATCACATTGACTGCTTTATCATAGAGTGGCAATGCTTCTGCCAAGTCTTGTTCGAGATAATCTCCGATACCTTTCATCAAAGCATATTTCAGACGTTCCTGAACGGATTCATCCCTCCATGCATCATGCTTCACAGCCTGTTGTCCGGCAGCTTCGCCAGAAGTTGCCTTTAAAGCTTCCGCCAGTTCAATCAGGCGTTCGGCAGCGTCGGGGCGACGATTCAAGACAACATCCTCTATCTTTTCAAGAATATCTACCGGTATATCACTATAAAGTACAGAAGTTCCCGGATTCACAATCCCCATATCCATTCCTTGCTGTATGGCATGGTAAAGGAACACAGCGTGCATGGCTTCACGGATATAATTGTTACCACGGAAAGAGAAAGAAAGGTTACTTACTCCCCCGCTGACATGCGCTCCGGGAAGGTTTTTCTTAATCCAACCGGTAGCTTCGATGAAGTCCACCGCATAGTTGTTATGCTCTTCGATACCCGTAGCTACGGCAAGCACATTCGGATCGAAAATAATATCGTGAGGGTTAAAACCTATTTCATCAACCAAAAGACGATAAGCACGCTCGCAAACTTCTATTTTACGCGCAGCAGTGTCAGCCTGTCCTTTTTCATCAAAAGCCATTACTACGGCCGCAGCTCCGTATTGCTTGATAATCCGGGCGTGTTCAAGGAATTTGTCTTCGCCTTCTTTCAGAGAAATAGAGTTAACGATCGATTTCCCCTGAAGGCATTTTAATCCGGCTTCGATAACTTCCCATTTAGAGGAATCGATCATCACAGGTACACGTGCAATCTCCGGCTCGGACATGATAAGATTGAGGAACGTTGTCATCTCTGCCTTAGCGTCCAGCAATCCATCATCCATATTGACATCAATCACCAAAGCTCCGTCTTCTACCTGTTGACGGGCAATAGACAACGCTTCATCATATTTCTTTTCATTTATCAGACGAAGGAATTTACGCGAACCGGCCACATTACAGCGTTCTCCGACATTTACAAAGTTTATTTCCGGTTTCACTTCCAACAGCTCAAGGCCGGAAAGCCACATACAATCAGGTTTAGGAGCCGGTATATGCGGTCGGGCACCTTCTACCAGAGCCGGATATTCGGCAATATACGCATCCGTTGTTCCACAACAACCACCGATAATATTGATTAATCCTTCCTGGATATATTCTTTCACCTCATGGGCCATATCCGCAGGAGTTTGATCATACTTGCCGAGACTGTTCGGCAAACCCGCATTCGGATAAGCACTTATATAATAAGGTGCGCGGACAGCCAACTGTTCGAGGAAAGGCTTTAACTGTCGGGCCCCGAACGAGCAGTTCAAACCGACAGAAAAGATATTGGCGTGTTGCACAGAAGCAAGAAATGCATCCAGCGTCTGACCGGACAATGTTCTTCCGCCTACATCAGACACGGTAACAGATAACATGACCGGCACCTCAACACCTGTTACTTTCATTGCTTGTTCTGCAGCAAAAATAGCGGTCTTAGCATTCAACGTATCAAATATCGTCTCAATCAGAATGGCATCCACTCCACCTTCAAGCATAGCTTCCATTTGCT